>Ga0076074_123_pt1 | contig 5647 bp, 6 predicted proteins | sample RifGroC1_FD_68184 | JGI IMG/M metagenome (GOLD analysis project Ga0076074, IMG submission 68184) | Parcubacteria (Wolfebacteria) bacterium GW2011_GWC1_37_10 | reverse complement strand
TCTAATTACGGTTGCGTTTGGAATTTGGTATTATTATCGCGGAGTTATTTTGATGGATTTATTGGAACGGAAATTGAAACGGAATAAGTCATTAGAATTAACGTCTCAACCGCAACAATCAAAACAAGTTTCATTAGTCTAAAAATCAAAATCACAAATCAGCCAAGATTCTCCATTTGGAATGCACCCTGCCCATACTCGGCCATTCACTCAATATACCGAAGCATTGGATATGGGAGTAAAATGGCACAGGCCGTTAATGTATATGTTTTGGTCCACAGTCCAAAAAGATTTAAACAGCGATAAATTGGATTTCAGCATATATGATAATGAATATTTCGGCGCTGTCCCGAGCGAAATAAATATCCTGGGAAACATCGCCCCTGCCAATCCAATGAATCTGACCGGCAAAAGCTATCTTTCTGCCAGTTCGTATCTGCCGACAAATGAAGTTAAATATCTGAAATTCGTCAGAGCGGGAGTTGAAAGATACGACGGAGATGGAATTGACGATATGCCAAATTTAAAAAACCCGATTCTTTATTGGCAAGTCGGCAATGAACCAAACAGCAGAGGCCCGTTAAAAGATTTTGCCCAACTCCAAAAAATAACCTATTCCGCCGTAAAAGAAGCATGTTCTCAATGCAAGGTGCTTGTTGGAGGCGCTTCTCAGCCGATTGATAATTTGGGCGTAAAAACGCTCGGATTTGTAAGCAATGATAGGGATTATCTTTATGAATTCAGCCGAAGCTATGAGCCGTATCTTGCGGAGTTAAACGGAGAAGGATTTGATATTTTTGATTTTCATTGGTATGGAAAAGCCAAAGACGATTACGCGTTGATAAAACCAACTTATCTTAACCTCAAAAATACTCTTGGAAAATACGGTTTTGGCAATGTTCTCGTTTGGATTACTGAAATGGGAGCTTATAGCGGCCAACCAGCGGAAAAAAGCTCGAAAGGAGAAAAATTATATCCGTTTCAAACCGAATCAGAACAAGCCGGAGATTATTTAAAACGTTTTGTATTCTCGCTTTCACTGGGCATAGAAAAAATATTCCCCGCTTTCGGCCTGCTGGAGGGATTTAAAAATAACGACGGGTATTTTGACCATACGGGATTTATTTACGACGGCAAAGGTTCCAATGATCTTGGCTATGGCGTTAAAAAGCTTTCTTATTACACTTATAAAAAAATGACAGAAATATTGGAAGGTTCTGATTGGAATAATATCCAGAAGATACAAGAATCAGGGGGAGTATATATCTATAAATTCATCAAAAATGGCAAATCAATCTGGGTTGCTTGGAATGACAACGGCGCGTCAAAGACAATTACAATTTCCGGCATAACTTCAAGCCAAGTAAAAATCACCGAAGCGGTTCCAAAATACGAATCAGGCAAAGAAATAACGAATTACAATATAGCGTTCAATACAGAGACAAAAAACGCGTTAAATAACAAAATATCAATAACACTCAAAGATAAACCGGTGTTTGCGGAGGAGAGATAATATCAATAATGGCATTGATTGATTTGTTTTGTATAATATAAATATGCGATTTATTACACCGTCATTATTAATTTTAGGTCTATTTTTGTTCGGAATAATAGGCTTATTTTTATTTGATCCGATGAACAGCGTTTATTCTCATTTCTGTCCGATTTCAGCGAATAATTGTCTTTCTATGGATAATGGATTAGCTGTGGCTGTTCATCATCTTTCCGGTTGGCAAAAAATGTTTGAAGCTATTTTGGTTCTTGGACAAGAGTTTGTTTTAACTTTCGTAATCTTTTTCCCCTTTTTATTCTTTTTAAAAGATAGTTGGATTGGCGGCCCAAAAATTAGTTTTAATAATTATTATCGCCGTTTCATCAATCGCCCGATTTCAAAATTCTATCTTCAATTTTTCCGCTGGCTGGCGCTTCAAAATAAAAAAGATTCTTATTCGCCGGCTTGGGCATATGATGCATCTAAATTCATTTAGATGTTTTTGAGATTTTTAACGAATTATCAAATCATATGCCCGCTTATTAAATAAGCGGGCATTTTGTTTCTGCTAATTTAAAAAATAATGAAAAAAAATAAAAATTTAATTTTAATTATAGCGAGTATTGCGATTTTGGTTGGAATCGTTTCCTTTGCGGCAACAATAGATAAAAAAGGAGAAAAAAATAATATCTCTGAAAGTTCCAGCGGTGTTCTGTCGGCAAAAGAAAATTCGTACAATTTCGGAAAAATTTCCATAGCCAATGGCAATATTTCTTATCGCTTTAAAATTGAAAACAGCGGTTCTGAATCGGTAATAATTAATAAAGTATATACTTCTTGTATGTGCACTACGGCGAGTATTATTAACGAATCAGGGAAAAATCTCGGCGTCTTTGGAATGCCGGGCCACGGTGATTTAGCAAAAGCGAATATAGAAGTTAAAAGCAACGAATCAATGATTGTTGAAGCGGTTTTTGATCCGGCGGCGCATGGCCCGGAAGGAACAGGCAAAATCAAACGCCTTATTTATTTGGAAACAAATTCTCAAACAAATCCAAAGCTCCAATTGGCAATTGAAGCCGAAGTAACAAGATAAATATGGAAAAATTAATAAAAAATATTCGAATCATTGCAATTTTAGTGTTGTTTATTGGTGTTGTTTTTCTGATTGTCAATGTTGTTATTGCAAATAAAAAAATTTCAACTATTGAAAAACAGCTTGAACATATGGATGAGGAAATTGATGAAGCAAACGCCGGTGTTAAAAGAGTATTAAGCAAATTATTTTTTCAGCCAAATCAGTTAAATTCAGCAAAAAATCCGAAAGTTGAAGTAGATGCGTTAGAATATGATTTTGGCAAAATCAGAAAAATTGATGGTATTGTCAGCAAGAAATTCACGCTTTCAAATAGCGGAGAGAATAAATTGATTGTCGGAGAAATCAGTACTTCCTGCGGCTGTACTTCGGCGCAAGCGGATAAAAAAGAAGCGGCTCCGAATGAAAAAATTACCGTGGAGGTTAAATTCGACCCCAATTTTCACGAAGAGCCTAAGGGCCGGTTTTCGCGCTCGATTTTTATTCCCACTAATGATCCAAATAATCAAGAGATTGAATTAAAGATTTTTGTGGAAATATTGGAAAATTAAGAAAAAAATAATTATGGAAAATAGTGAAATCAAAGATAATAAGAAATTAGATTATTTACTGTCAACTTCAATTTTAATTTCCAGTATTTTAATTGTCGGAGCTCTTGTCTACGGCGCCGGATTGAAATCAGCCAATCAAGATAAAATAGATTCAATTACGAAAAAATTAGAGATTAATTTTGAGAAAGAAATTATTTCCGAAGAGGGGTATGAACTTCCGGCAAAATGGGGGAGTTTGGGAAAACAATTGGTTGAAATTGGAGTAATTGACGCTAATAAATTCGAAATGGTCTATGATTCGCGCGGCGGCTTAAATGATGAAGATAAAAAACTATTGTATGGCGAAGACAATGGCAATCTGGTCATTGATAAAAGAAATTCCGGCGTAATTCTTAATTTGCTTTGGGCTTTTGGTCTGGTTAATAAAAATCAAATCTTGGAAAACGGGCCAATGAGCGATCCGCAATATGGTGGAGCCCAGAATTTCGCTTCTACCGGTGGTTGGACATTGGCTCAAGGCGGCGCAATGGCTCATTATTCTCGGCATCAATTAGTGGTTTTAACAAATGACCAGCAAAAACTTGTCGAAGAAGTTTCAAAGAATATTTATCGGCCATGTTGCGGAAATTCCACTTATTTTCCAGATTGTAATCACGGCATGGCAATGCTCGGGCTTTTGGAAATAATGGCCAGTCAAGGAGTTTCCGAGGAAGAAATGTATAGAGCCGCTTTAATTGTTAATTCTTATTGGTTCCCCGATACTTATTTAACAATTGCCAAATATTTTGAAAATCGAGGAGTTAGATGGCTGGAAGTTAATCCAAAAGAAGTTTTAGGTGAGGCTTATTCCAGCGCTTTAGGTTATCAAAAAATTCTCGAAAGTGTTGAACCGCAAATCCAAAATAATGGTGGCGGTTGCGGAATATAAAGGTCGGCATTAAGTAAAAATTATTAATTATGGAATTTAACAAACAAAAATTTTCTTTGGCAGCAAGCGGAACAATGGGAATCATTTATCTTGTTTGCGCGATTTTTTCTTATTTCTGGCCTGATTTGGTAATAAAAGTTTTTGGCTATCTGGTTCATGCCGTTAATTTAGAAAAATTTGTCGGCGGCGCTCAGATGACCTTTACTGGATTTATAATCGGATTGATTCAGATTTTAGTTTACAGTTATATTTTTTCCTGGATTTTTGTCTCGCTTTATAACTGGCTACTTAAAAGATAAAATAAAATATGGACCACGCAAATCATAAGGCGCGCGAGAATCATTATAATAAACATAAGGAACATGCTCCAGAAATGTTTTTTAAAAAATTCTTAGCGAGCTTAATTTTGTCTATCCCGGTAATTCTTTATTCAGAAATTTTAAGGGGTTTGTTTGGATGGCAAGTATTCGAATTTTTCGGTTCAAATTATTTACCGTTAATTTTCGGCTCAATTATATTTTTTTATGGCGGCTGGGTTTTTATTGATGGAGCTTTCAGGGAATTTAAAACACGGCTTTTCGGAATGATGACCCTGATTTCTCTGGCAATTTCCAGCGCTTATTTTTATAGTATTGTTGCAACTTTTTTTAAAATTGGAGATACGCTTTTTTGGGAATTAGCGACTTTAATCACTATTATGCTTCTTGGGCACTGGCTTGAAATGCGCGCCATCTCTAGTGCCCAAAGCGCGCTTAAAGAACTTTCAAAATTATTGCCGGATTTAGCGGAAGTGATTAAAAATGGAAAAATAGAAATTATTCCTCTTTCAGGGCTTGAAAAAAATGATGTGGTGCTTGTAAAACCAGGCGGCAGAATTCCCGCTGATGGAATAGTTAAGGACGGAGTATCTGACGTCAACGAATCAATTGTAACGGGAGAATCTAAATCCGTATCCAAAAAAGAAGGCGATGTAGTTATTGCCGGTACAACAAACGGAGATGGTTCTTTAAAAGTGATAGTAACAAAAATTGGAGACGAAACTTTTTTGGCTGGCGTTATGCGGCTTGTTAGAGAAGCCCAGAGTTCGAAATCTCGGCTTCAGATACTTTCAGATCAAGCTGCATATTATTTGACTATTATTGCGGTGGTGGCCGGAGGCGCAACATTGGCAATATGGCTTTTATTCTCTGACGCGGCGTTTGCAATTAATCGTATGGTTGCTGTGTTTGTGATTGCTTGTCCGCATGCTCTTGGTCTTGCGATTCCTCTTATTGCTTCAATTTCAACGACAAAAGCGGCTAGAAATGGCTTCTTGGTAAAACAGCGGCTTGCACTTGAATCGGCGCGTAATATAGATACTGTTATTTTTGATAAAACAGGAACCTTAACTCGCGGAGAATTTGGAATAGACAAAATTGTTTCTGAATATCCAGAGAGCGAGGCGGAAGTATTCCAGTATGCTGCTTCTGTAAATAGCCATTCTGAGCATCCGCTTGCCAAGGCAATGGTGGATGAGGCAAAAAATAGAAATATAGAACTTTTTGAAGTAAAAAATTTTCAAAGAATTCCCGGCAAGGGAG
>Ga0076074_121_pt1 | contig 8506 bp, 9 predicted proteins | sample RifGroC1_FD_68184 | JGI IMG/M metagenome (GOLD analysis project Ga0076074, IMG submission 68184) | Parcubacteria (Wolfebacteria) bacterium GW2011_GWC1_37_10 | reverse complement strand
GATTTATTCCCCAATCTTTTAATCAATATGATTGCGGTGGGCGAGCGAACAGGCACTTTGGAAGAAGTGTTAAAAACATTTTCCGATTTCTACGAGGAAGAGGTTGATAATAATATCAAAGATTTAACCACTTTCCTTGAGCCAATCCTTCTTTTAATTATGGGATTAGTAGTCGGCGCAATTGCCCTTTCCATTCTTTTGCCGATATATCAATTAGTGGGGAAATTTATCTAACTTGATAGCTTGATAGCTAACAAGCTAGTAAATATTATGAAAGGTTTTACACTTTTGGAAATTTTAATAGTTTTTGCGATTTTGGCGATTCTTTCAGCGATTTCTGTGGGGTTTTACAAAAATTACGCGATAAATTCCGAAATGGATTTGGTTAAAAAAGCGATGATTGCGAATTTAAAGCAAGCAAGGTCAAAATCAATGACCGGAGAAGAAGGATTAAAATGGGGAATACATTTTATCAACAGCGAGGATGATTATTATGAAATATTTTCAACGCCGGCCGATTATAGCAGCGCGTCAACGACAATTTTTTCCGCCACTTATTTTCCTAAAACTATTTCATTTATTGAGCCAATAACTTCTTCAACAATTATTTTTAATAAAATTAACGGAATGATTTCCGCGACTTCGACCGTGATATTTTCTTCGCAAATAGCCACTAGTACGATTACAATTACGCCGGCGGGGAATATTTATTGATTTGCCAAAGTGCTGGTTTTGGTTTATAGTTTTTTAAGAAATCAACTTAAAAACAAAATAAGGGAGGAATAAGTGGATAATATATTGAAGTTCGCGAAAAGATTGATTGAATGCAGTTCAGATGGTGAAGTTAAAAAAGCCATAGTGGAAGAAGGAATTGCTGTTTTCGGGGCTGATCGCGCCTGTTTTATCGGAAAAATCAAAAATGATCTTTTAATAGAAGCCGGCGTTCCCGAAGACGGACATGGCCTTGGTGAAAAAATCACCGATCATAAGGGTAAAAAGTTTTTAATGGAAATTTTATCCAACAGAATGCCAACAGTTGTAGAACGGCCGTTAAATGACTTAAAAGTTTTCTACATGCGGGATATTTTAGGGAAATATAAAGTTTCGGAAATTCTATTTCTTCCGTTTTTTACCCGCGATGAAGATATTGGCATTTTAGCCCTTGATTTTACTGATGGAAAAAAAATTCAAGAGGGGGTATTCCTGAAAACAAAAAACTTTGCATCTTTCAGTGTTAAGGCCCTCTCGGCGGCGCGTAAAAGAAAAAAAGAGGAGGAAAATCTTCTAAGAATGCAGCAACTGATAATTCTGGGAAAAAATTTTGTGACATTTACCCATATGGCCGGAAATAAGCTGATGGAAATTGGCGGGCTTGCTAAATTCCTTATGAAATCAGAACTGTTTGATGATAAGGGGAAGCAATATTTTGCAACGATTGCTTCTTCAATAAGCCAGATTGAAAAGAATATGAGGGATGTGCTTAATTTTTTAAAGCTAAAAAAAATAGATCACAAAAAAATTCTGCTTAATCAGTTTTTGAAAGATCGGGCAGAGCTTTTGTCTTCAAATGTCGTTTCTGAGGGTTGTTCTATAAGATTTAAGGGCGATAAGCGGCTGGAGAAAATCGGGATTTATTTTGATCCCGAGCTTCTTTCAGATGTTTTAAACGACATTGTTTTTAATGCTTTAGAATCTTCGCCCAGACCAAAAACCATTGTGATTTCCGGCAGTTTAAAGCCGAAGTCGGGATCAGTCCGTATCTCTGTTTCCAATGACGGCGGAAGAATAGATCCGGAAATTAAAGGCAGTATTTTTACTCCATTTGTAAGCGGTAAAGGCAGTACTGGATTGGGACTGCATAATGCTGAAACAATTCTGAAACTGCATAAAGGCACAATAGAGATTAATGAGAAGATAGAAGAAGCAAAAGGCATAACGAGTTTCGAAATTCTCATGCCAATTACTCCTCGTCTCTCTTGATCTTTTTGATGCAGATTTAATTTTGCGAGCCCTGTTTTCCGATAAACAGGGCTTTTTTTTGACAATTCTCCAATTTAATTCTAAAATAGTTTCTGTTTTTTATTATTTATGAAATTAAGAAACATCGCGATTATTACCCACCCCAGTAGTAGAACGCTTCGCGTTCATTACGGGGCAGGCGTTGATAAAGTAAAATATGCAGATTAGAAATATTGCCATCATTGCGCACGTAGATCACGGGAAAACCACGTTGGTTGACGCGCTACTTAAGCAGTCGGACAATTTTAAATTAAAATCCGACGAGGTAAACAATTTAATTATGGATTCTAACGAGCTTGAAAAAGAGCGCGGGATTACTATTTTCTCGAAAAATGCGGCGATTAAACACGGGGATTTTAAAATAAATATCGTTGATACGCCGGGACACGCTGATTTTGGAGGAGAAGTGGAGCGGATTATGAGAATGGTTGACGGAGTTTTACTTTTGGTTGACGCAAAAGAAGGGCCAATGCCGCAGACGAAATTTGTTTTAAGAAAAGCGATTCAAGCAGGCCATAAAATTATTTTAGTCATTAATAAAATTGATAAGACGGACGCGCGGCCGCAATGGGCATTAAACCAGACTTTTGATTTGTTTATCGAATTAGGCGCCAATGACGAACAGATAAATTTTCCCATTATTTACGCGTCGGCAGTGGCGGGCAAAGCCGGTTTGGATACTGATTTGGCAAAAATGAAAAATATTGAACCGCTTTTCGGAAAAATTATCGAATACTTGCCAGAACCGAAGATTGAAGAAAATAAGCCGCTGCAATTTTTAACGGTAAATTTGGCTTACGATAATTATAAGGGGAAAATCGCTGTTGGCAGGATTTATTCCGGAGTTTTGAAAAAGGGCATGATGGTGAGCCATATTAATCGCGAGGGGATTATTAAAAAATTGCAATTGACTTCAGTAATGGGTTTTAACGGATTGAATCGCATTGATATTGATGAAGCTTTTGCCGGAGATATTGTGGCGGTTGCCGGAATATCCGATATTTCTATTGGCGAGACAATTTCGGATAAAGATAATCCAGAAGCATTGCCGACAATTGCCATTGATGAGCCGACAATCAAGATGACTTTCGGAGTCAACACATCTCCATTTACCGGAAGAGAGGGAGAATACAGCACTTCAAGGAATTTAAAAGAAAGATTGGAACATGAGCTGGAGACCGATGTGGCTTTAAAAGTAACTCCCACGGAATCAGCTGACCGCTGGGTTGTGGCAGGGCGAGGCGAACTTCATTTGGCAATTTTAATTGAAAAAATGAGAAGAGAAGGATATGAAGTGGAGGTTTCAAAACCGCAGGTGATTTTTAAGGAGGTTGAGGGAAAGTTAAAAGAGCCGATGGAGCTTGTTTCAATTGAAGTGCCGGAAAAATTTTCCGGAACAGTTATTGAGATGATGGGAAAGCGTTTAGGACAGATGAAGGATATGAAAGTTGACCGGGAAGAGGCTTATATGGATTTTGTTATTCCAACAAGAGGTTTAATCGGCATTAGAAACGAATTTTTGATGAGCACCAAGGGATTAGGAATTATGAACAGCATATTTTTGGGATATGAAGAGTATAAAGGAGAATTTTCTTCAATTTCACACGGCTCTTTGATTGCTTCGGAGAGCGGCTTGTCAAACAGCTATGGTTTGATAAACGCGCAAAGCAGAGGCCAGCTTTTTATCGGGCCGGGAATCGATGTTTATAAGGGAATGGTGGTCGGGCAAAACGCCAAGGCCGAAGATTTGATGGTTAATATTTGCAAAACAAAAGAATTAACCAATTTCCGGACAAAGAATTTTGGAGTGCAGGAGCAGTTGGAAGTGCCTTTGCAGATGACTTTGGAAAATGCTTTGGATTATATCGGAGAGGATGAACTTGTGGAGGCAACGCCAAAAAATATCCGCATTAGAAAATCAATTTTGAAGGAAGGCGACAGAAAAAAAATAAAACGGCAGGACAAAAAATAAGATATTCCGCGCTACGAAAAATTATTATGCAAAAGGTTTATATGTTATAATATTTAAAAGGGCGATTAATTAATTTTAAAATGATCTATGAAAAAAATAATTTTTATTTTTGTGATTTTTACGGCTTCTTTCCTGCCTTTGGCAGTTGGAGCCTGCACGGATGATTTGGACTACGGATTTGGCAGTGGAATGATGAATATGATGGGATTTGGCGGCGGGTTTGGTTCTTTCAATTTTTTTGGCTGGCTTTCCTCAATTGTTTGGTTGGTGGTGGGTATTTTTGCGGCAGTATGGCTATGGAGACAAATCAAGAAGTAATTGCAGTATTATTTTCCGAGGAATAATCATAAAATCCGCCTTTTTTAGCGGATTTTTGTTATAATTAATCAATGAAAATTTTTGTAAAAGCGAAAATAAACACGAGAAAAGAAGGAATTGAAAAATTAAGCGACAATACTTTTATCGTACAAGTAAAGGAACTGCCGATTGACGGCAGGGCTAATTCGGCAATTATTAAATTACTGGCGGAATATTTTAAAATAGCAAAAGCGAGGATAAAGATAATTGGCGGAGAAACCAACAAACAAAAAATAATTGAGATAGATTAGATTTTTTTATAGCGATTTATTAGGGTATAATTAAATGATTAATTAATAGTGCCAATTTATTTCAAATAATATGTCAAAATTTTACAATCCAAAAAGAAGCAGAAATCTTTTTGACCCGAATTCCAAAGAGCCGTATAAAATAAGCCGGTCTAAAATTGATTTATTTTTAAATTGTCCAAGGTGCTTTTATTTGGACAGGCGGTTGGGAGTTGCTCAGCCGCCGGGATTTCCTTTTTCTCTTAATGCGGCGGTTGATCGATTGCTGAAAAAAGAATTTGATATTCATCGGGCTAATAAAACAGCTCATCCTTTGATGAAAACTTATGGAGTTGACGCAATTCCTATGGCTCATGAAAAAATCGAGCAATGGAGAGATTCGCTTGGCGGCGGAATTTCATATTTTGATGAAAAAACTAATTTCATCATTACCGGCGGAGTTGATGATGTTTGGATTAATCCAAAAGGAGAATTGATTATTGTTGATTATAAAAGCACTTCCAAAGGAGAAGAAGTTTCCATTGACGCTGATTGGCAGATTGGATACAAGAGGCAGATGGAAATTTATCAATGGCTTTTCAGAAAAAATGATTTTAAAGTTTCATCAGTCGGTTATTTTGTTTACTGCAACGGCATTGCGGATAAGGAAGCTTTTGACGCGAAACTTGAATTTTATATTAAACTTATTCCTTATAAAGGCGATGATTCTTGGGTAGAAGGCACAATTTTAGCCGCTCGAGAATGCTTAGAAGCAGATGATTTGCCGGAATCAGGAAATGATTGCGATTTTTGCAAATATCGGGAGGCGGCGAAAGAAGTGGAAATTGAGTAATTAATAGCGAAAATTAAAAATTTGATAGTGTAACAAATTGTGAGCGATCGTTGGTATTTTGTTACAGGTTTGATTTTATTATATTGTTTTATTAATTGAGAGTTTGTAATAAAAATTTAGAAATATAATTTATGGGGACTTTATTTATTGTGGCAACGCCGATTGGAAATTTAAAGGATATTACACTTCGGGCGCTAGAAGTTTTGAAAAATGTTGATTTGATTTTGGCGGAAGATACGAGAGTAACACAGAAATTACTTTTAAAATATGAAATTAAAAAGCCGCTTTGGTCATATCATCAGCACAGCAAATTAACAAAAATAGAACAGATTATCAATGAATTTTCCAACGGAAAGAATATTGCTTTGGTTTCTGACGCGGGAACGCCGGGGATTTCCGACCCGGGAGGAATTTTAATTCAAGCGATTAGGGAAAAACTCGGCAATGACATAAATATTGTTCCAATTCCCGGGCCTAACGCGGCGATTGCGGCTTTATCTGTCGCAGGCTTTCCGGCAGATAAATTTTGTTTTTTGGGATTTCCGCCCCATAAAAAAGGCCGGAAAACTTTTTTTGAAAATATCGCCAAAACGGAAGAAACAGTTGTTTTTTACGAATCAAAATACCGCATTGAAAAAACGCTTACGGAGCTTTCAAGAGTTATCGGCGAACGTAAAATTATGGTAGCCAGAGAGTTGACTAAGCAGTTTGAAACTATTTATCGCGGCACGGCCAAAGAATGTCTGGAACAATTAAAAAAAGATAAAATTTTAGGGGAATTTGCGGTGGTTATTAAGAGCTTATAATGAATTTGATAAAAATGAAAAATAAAATTTTTGCCATATATAAGCCGAAAGGGCTGACTTCCAACGATGTTTTGGAAAAATTGCGAAAAATAACTGGAATTAGAAAAATAGGACACGCCGGCACTTTGGATCCATTGGCAAAAGGAGTGCTTGTAGTTGGAATTGGAAAAGCTACTAAAGAACTTGGGAAAATTGTCATGGAAAAAAAAGAATATCTGGCAAAAATAAAATTTGGATTTTATAGCGAAACCGATGATGAAGAAGGGGTAAAAACGGAAATTAAAGTTGATAGAAAACCGGCAATTAATGAAATCCGCAATATTATCGGAAGGTTCGAGGGTGAAATTATGCAAAAACCGCCTATTTACAGCGCGATAAAAATAAAAGGAAAAGAAGCTTATAAATTGGCAAGGCAAGGAAAAAAAATTAAATTGCCAGCAAGAAAAGTTTGCGTTAAGAGCATTAAAATTATAAAATATAAGTGGCCTTATCTGTGGCTGAAAGTTATTACCGGTTCGGGCGTCTATATTAGAGCATTGGCAAGAGATATGGGGAAAGAATTAAAAGTGGGCGGATATTTGGCCGGATTAGAGAGGACAAAAATAGGGGAATTTTCAAAGGAAAAATCTTTAACAATAAATAAATTTCGAAAAATAATAAAAGCCGAAAAATGATTTAATGGAATTTAATAATAATTATGAATAATGAAAATACAAAAAAATATTTAAATATTGCAATTATTATTGCCATGCTTGGTTTTGTTTATTCGGTTTGGATTTATGCCGGCGCTTATTCAAGGTCAATTCAGCCATCGTCTTTTCGAAGTTTTTCGGCAAGCGGCGAGGGAAAAATTACAGCTATTCCCGATGTGGCGCAGTTTACTTTAAAGACATTAAAACGCAAAATTATAATCTTGAGCCAAGATACCAGTATTTCAGCTGTCCTCCTCAACCGCTGGGAGGCAGTCCAAGACCTTGCCCGCCCTCGGAAATTGTCGGATATATGATAAGTCAGACTGTTTTGGTGAAAATCAGGGATTTTGGAAAAATTGGAGAAGTTTTGGCCGGAGTGGTGGAAAAAGGAGCCAATAATGTTTCTCAACTTTCTTTCACGATTGATGATTTAACGGTTTATCAAAATCAAGCCAGAGAAGAAGCGATTAGAAAAGCCAAAGAAAAGGCCGAGTCAATTGCCGAGGCAGGGGATTTTGGAGTCGGAAAACTTCTTTCAATTGATGAAGGAGGCGTGACGCCAATTTATGGCTATGATTACTTAAAAGCTGTTCCATCGGTAGCCGGAGTAGAATCTTTACCTTCGCCCACAATTGAGCCGGGTTCGCAGGAAATAACCGTTAATGTGATTTTGAGGTATGAAATTAAATAAATAACGGTTGAGCCGTATCTTAAATTAACCATATGGAATATAGATAAAATACGGCTCAACCGTGGTTTTATAAAAAAACAATCCGCCAGTTGACGGATTGTTTTTTGTTTGGTGCTCCATTCTTAAAATAGTTCGAACGCATTTCGCCGCCTGCGGCGGCGAGGAAGTCCCCCGCAAAAATGAGCGGCTTCGCCGCGAACCGGACAATTTCAAGTTTTTGAATGATTTAAGTATAAATCATTCCAGTAAATTTTTCAACGAAAAATGATTGAAAAATTTACTGCTTTGGCGGCAAATTCTTTTATGAAAATTCAATTTCAAAATTCAATAAAAAAGAAAGGAGCCGTACCCGTAGGTCGTGCTCCTGTTGATGAGTGGAGAGTGCGGAAAACCATTCTAGGCAGGCTCGAAGGTGTAGGTTGGTGCTCGCTGGCTGAAACAACGACCACCGGCCATCGGATCTTCAAAAAGCATCCGCCATCCCTCCCTGCCCGGGTCGCTATGCCGAATGAATGCGAACTCGGTCGTCTCTCCTGGATGGAGCCCCAGGCTTTCGATCTCGATTTCCTGCGTAGGCGGGTGTCCGCCACTCCCGACGCGTCTGACGATGGCCTCGTCGATCACTTCTCCATTTTCGAGGATTTTAACTTTCATCCCCTTTGTAAGGTGCTGTTTGGTCGCCATTACGACCTCCTTTCTTTTGGGTTTATCTGGAATTTCCAGAATGCGATTCATATTGCCACAATTAAGCCTAAAACACAAGAGGCGGCAAGTGCCGCCTCTTGGGAGTGTTTGAAAAATTTTTCTTTTCTGCTTTTACAAAATATGGTTCGAGCCGATGTTTTTACAGGTTCTTTGGCAGTTTTTCGGTTCGCGGCGAAGCCGCTCA
>Ga0076074_120_pt1 | contig 9406 bp, 11 predicted proteins | sample RifGroC1_FD_68184 | JGI IMG/M metagenome (GOLD analysis project Ga0076074, IMG submission 68184) | Parcubacteria (Wolfebacteria) bacterium GW2011_GWC1_37_10 | reverse complement strand
TTTATTGAATTACTTAATGCGAATGAGAGATATCTCTGGGAAGAACCCGGATGGCCATGGTTTATGCTCATATGGTATGCTCTTATTTTTTCAATAGCATATTTCATAGCTTTCAAAAAATCGGTAAAGTATGCCATTGTAGCGGGGATTATTATTGGCACGCTCGCAGAAACATTTCTTTTTAAGAAAATGAATATCATAAGCTTTTTTCTCTTCCCGATTCTTTACGGAGGAATGTTTTATATGCCTTTTAAGGTTTTAGAATGGGTTAAAAGGAAATGGAAAAAATAATATGTTTGCTAAAAAAGAAATATATATTTTAGGAGCGATAGTCATATTATTAATTGGAGGATTTGTTTTTTTGGGCGTGTATTTAAAAAGTGATTCTTCCAGTAGCGGAGATTTGGTTTCTGTGGCTGAGATTTCTGATTTTGATTGGATAAAAGGGGATAGAGGCGCGAAAGTTGTTTTGATTGAGTACAGCGATTTTCAATGTCCGGCTTGCGCGTATTATTCCGGAATGGTTAAGCAATTAACAAATGATTTTGGAAATCAAATTAAAATGCGGAATTGGCGGCAGTTGCGGCAGAGGCGGCAGGCAAACAGGGAAAATTCTGGGAAATGCACGATATGATATTTATTAATCAGAAAGAATGGGAGGAAGCTAAAAATGAAAAAGAAATTTTTGCTAAATATGCCGGAGGCATCGGAATAAATATCGCGCAATTTGAAATTGATTTAAAATCAAAGGAAATAGCGGAAAAGGTGAATAATGATTATAAGGGAGGTATTAAAGCCGGAGTAAATGCCACACCGACATTCTTTTTAGGTGGCAAAAAAATTTCACCGCAAAGCTATGAAGAGTTTAAAAATATTATTAACGAACAACTTAACAATAATTTCTAATTCAATTATTTATATTGTTATCGGGCTTGGCGTTTTGGGATTAGCAGACGCGTCTTAATATTTCTCTAAATCATTTTCAAAATACCGTGCCGCCCTGCACTCTGGGGGGATGTGAGCAGGTTTTGGCAAGCCAATATTCTAAAATTTTCGGAATTCCTTTGGCTTTAATTGGGGCAGTTTATTATTTGATAGTTTTGGGGTTGGCTCTGGCTTATTTGAAATTGAAAAATAATAAAATTATTTTAGCGTTTTTGGGAGTTACTTTATTTAGATTTTTGTTTTCCGTATTTTTTATTTCGCTTCAGGTTTTTGTTATTGGCGCGGTTTGCGATTATTGTCTGGCTTCAGCCGCGATTTCCACGATTTTATTTGTTTTGTCGGTTTTTATGGCAAGGTATATTATAAAAGGCGGGCAAGTTAGCAGTTTTAACAGCTGAGCCGATTTTCAGCTATATTTGATGAGGGTTTTTAAGGAATCGGCTCAACCGTTATTTTATGGCAAACTCTTGTATTAAATTCTATTTGTTATTAGAATAAAAAAACTGATTTGATTTAAGGATTGGGAGATTGTAGTTTAAAATTTAACCCCATATAAAAACAAAATTTTATACAGGGCAAGTATTCCCCGGTAGCTCAGTGGTAGAGCGGATCCCTGTTAAGGATATGGTCGTAGGTTCGAATCCTACCCGGGGAGCCATTTAAAAACAGGTGTTTAAACACCTGTTTTTTTGTGTTTGAAAAATAGTAATAATTAAGCCATAATTTATTTATTAAATAGATGGTTTGTTAAAGGTTAAATTTGGTAAAAATGAAAATCCGACCGTAGAAACTTTGGTGAAAATTGACATGGGGCTAAATGTTTCAATTGATGATTTAATAAAATAAAATTATGAATATAAAGGATGTAAAAACAGCAATTAAAGTGGGTGATTTTGTATTGAAAAAGGATCATCGAAATAAAATAGATATAAAATATTTGCCACATCCTAGTAATAAAGTACTTACTGATTCTTCGGCTAGAATTTATTTAATAGTCCAAGATGGGGTTATTAAGAAAATTGGTGGATCTGCTTCAAAAGGAGGGATTAGAGCAACTATGATTTTTTATATTTCTGCCATGACGGGTAGTCCTGGTGTTCCTAGATTTGTGGTTCACCTACTTATTGAGAAAGCCTTACATAATAAATCAAAAGTGGAATTGTTTATGATAACATCGCCTAGAACATTAGCTAAAGTTAGTGGATTGTTTGGTTATAAAAAAGTAGAAATTGCAAGCTTTAAAGAGATGGAGGACTTATGTAAATCCGATTATTACTCAAGAGAGAAGAGATATCCTGATTGGAATTTTCAGGAAAATCACGAAGCATATCCCTCAGAATTAGCGAGAAAACATAATTTATACCATCGAAAACGGCTGAATAAAAAGTAGATTAATTTTTAGGAGGGCAGAAGATAATAATTTCGTGAGATTCTTTTACATGATTTCCATTACCGTTCTTTCGGTTTAATCCAATTCTCGTTTCTCCTTGACCCATAGTATATTGCCAACTAGGGAAAAATTGCTGAAACTCTTTGTAGTATTCTCTTATGGTTGGACAGTTATTATAAGAAAGGACAAAACCCCCCTTGTGATTCTTTAATAAATCTCCTAAAGCTTCGTGCGGAAACCCATTATGATGGACAGGGATATTTCTCATAGGATAAATTCCTCTAAACATTTTGGAATCCTTTCCGATATAGTAAGGTGGGTCGCAATAAAGAAAATCGTTTTGATGATTTTTAATTACATTTCGAAAGTCCACGCACTCCACTTTTAAATTTTTAGGGTTGAAATTTTTAATATTTTCTATCATCCTTTTATATCTCTTGTCGTCGAGGTAAATCTCTGATGACCAGCCCATAAATCCGGGGCCGTAGGAAAGGTTAAAATTATAAACATAATAAACAGCTAAAGTTAGTGGATCTAGCTTCACTTTCTTTTTCCAGACATCATTTAAAATCAATCGTATTTTTTCAAACGTAGTTTTATTTGGTCTTAATTCTTTTAATTTTTCATAGAGTAATTTTGGTTTTTCAATTTGGAATTTCCAATAGTTGCAAAGAATATCAAAAATATCATAGCCAATAACTTCTAAATCAAGCTCTTTACTCATAGCTATTTCAATTGAGCCACCACCAAAGAAGGGAGAGACAACCCTTTTTACATTATCCGGTAATAATTCAACAACATGTCCAACCGCTAAACTTTTCCCCCCAGCATATCTAATCGGGGATAAAACAACCCTTTTGTATTTATTTTGACTTTTTGGATTAGAACCTTTTATGCGGTCTAAAAATATTTTTTTCTTGTAGGCAAGTGTTTTGTCTTTAGTGCCATTTTCTAAATTTCTTACAATTTTAACCACAACACCTCGAACCTCTACTTCTTTACGGTAAATGGGCAACATCTCTTGATTTGCCGGCTGTAATTTAATACGTGATTTTTCTCTATAAATCTTTTTAAGAGTAGCTTCATTATCATCGATAATCGCTACCACGGTTTGGCCATCATCAGCAGTTTCTTGTTTGCGAATAACAACAATGTCACCGTCAAAAATTCCATCATCAATCATGCTATTACCTTGGACGCGCAAAGCATAATAATTACCGAATTTACCAATTTCATTCTTGCTTACTGTAATTGTTTCACTGGGATTTTCTATTGCTTCTATTGGCTGTCCTGCTGCAATAATTCCCAAAAGGGGAATTTTAATCATTTCTTCACGCCTTAAGACTTCAATGCTTCTCGGTTGATTTTCGGCTTTGTTTAAATAATCTTTCTTTTTTAAGGTTTCAATATGTTGATGAATGCCGGAAACGGATTTCAGCCGAAAATGCCTTTTAATTTCTTCTAAGGAGGGGGATACGCCATAACGTTTATTATAATAAGTGATAAAATCTAAAATTTGTTTTTGGCGTTTGGTAAGCATAATTATATTATATCAATATTTGTACTATTGCGCCTGTGGATAACTTTCGGTTCATTTTCGGTATATATTGAGGTGTGTTAAAAAATATGTTATGCTTATAAATATTAATGATTAAAAATTTAAATAAAAATCAATTATTTCTCGCGATTTGCTTTTGCCAAAGCTAATGAGCGGGGAGATAAGAGTATGAATATAGATTATTATCAGAAATTTGAGAGAGAAATAGAACCGAGGATAGAATGGCTTCGGAAGGAGAAAAAATATATAGAGGCGTTTTTATTTCTTTGTGCAGTTCTTGAATAAGAGCTTATAGATCTAATAGAGTTATATGAAAAACATAATTCTCGTTTAGTTGGTAATCACGGTCAAAAATTAAATCTTCAGGAGTATAGAATAAGTAAATTTAAGAGAATGACATTGGGACAATTGAGAGATTATTTAGTAATTTTTGTGGGTAATGGAAATTTAATTAAAGAATTGAATTATTTTATTGAATTGCGAAATAATTGTGTACATCATATCTGGGATAAAAACATAATTACTCTTGATATGGGAATATCAAAAAATCTCAATCGTTATTATAGATTATTATTTTGGTTATTACGACGACAAAATAAACTTTTGAAAAGTAGGGTTAGAAGTTATAAGAGAAAAATAAAAAAATATGAAAAACCCTAACAAAAACACATTAACCAAATAAAAGGTCGGAGAAATGATTGAGTGAATTTAAGTTTATGGATATAAACAAAGAAACCTGTAAAAATTTGTACCAAAAATATTTCCGGCTACACAACCCAATAGTAATTCCGGCTCGCGGAGATGTTCCCGAAACTACCTATACATATCTTTATATTCGTAGACCAGACCAATATAGAGCACAGGTTGGAGATGTAGATTTTGTTATAGGTGATAAGGAATACTCCGAGCTGAAAGAATCTTTACAAATGGGTTCAGAAATTAACGGAGCGAAAATATTTGATCGCCCTGATTTGGATATGGTTGAACTATCTGATCCAGATATTGACGCCCTTGCTTATGTAAGCACAAGAGCAATGACTGAAAAAGTAAGAGTTAAACAATAAAACTATGAGAGTAATTTTATACATGGCAATCAGCTTGAACGGAATGATCGCAAAGAGCGACGACGACACAAGCTGGATTTCAAAAGAAGAATGGGATAGTTACAGCTTAGCCGTTAGGAATGCCGGTTGTCTTATTGTGGGGCATCGCACTTATGGAATACTTACGAAGCAGCCAGAATTTTCAGAATTCAAAGATGTAAAACTTGTCGTCGTCGCTCAAGAAAATTTTCAAACTTTAGCCCCGAATCATTTGGTTGCTCACTCGCCAAAAGAATCGCTAGAAATTTTGAAAGATTTTAAAGAAGTGGTCGTTGCAGGTGGTGGCGCGCTTAATGCCTCGTTTATGGAAGAAAATATAGTTGATGAAATTTTTATTGATATTGAACCAATAATTTTAGGCAAAGGTATTCCGCTTTTTAGAGATAAAGATTTTGAGCTCAACCTAAAATTGGTCGGACAAAAGAAAATCTCTGACAATGAAATTCAGCTTCATTACGAAGTTCTGAAATAAAATTATGGCGCCAGATGCTGACAAAAAAGCCGAAATTATTAAAACAGCAGGTATAGTTTCAAAAGAGGAACGGGCTGTTTTAGAAAAAATAACGGGCGGAAGTTGGAAAAAATACACAAGGGTTACAATGGCAGCTCTTGGTATTCTCCCGTGGGTAGGTAGTCTATTGGGAGCCGCAGCAACACTTTCCTCTGAAAATGATCAGGAAGATACCACTAAACTTTTATTTCTGTGGATCAAAGAACATGAAATTAAACTAAAAGAGCTAGGGGCAACACTAAATTCTATATTTGGTCGTTTTGAATCTTTCGGCGAACGCATTAACACACGAATTGAATCAGAGGAATACCTTGGTTTAGTCCGCAAAACTTTCAAAAAATGGGATGAAGCCGAAACTTTAGAGAAAAGAGAGATGTTAAGAAAATTGATAACAAATGCCGGAGGTATAACCGTAGTTCAAGATGATTGGGTCAGAATGTTTTTAGATTGGATAGAGCAATATCACGAGCTTCATTTCAGTATTATTGCTCAAATTCATCAAAATCCTGGCATTACACGCGAAGCAATGTGGATGAATGTAAAAGGTAGTATTCCAAAAGACAATTCGGCGGAAGCCGATATGTTCAAACTTTTGATTGACGATCTGACGAGAGGGAGAGTTATCAGACAAAAAAGAGAAGTAAACAGCCAGGGACAATTTTATAAAAAACAAAGGCGCGAAGCCCGCCAAAGTGATTTTATGGAATCGCCATTTGACGATGAAGATCCTTATGTATTAACAGAACTCGGCACGGGATTTGTTCAATATGTGATGAACGAATTGACTCCCCAAATTGGCGATGGTGATAAATCGTAATAGCCGCCGATTTTTTCAAAAAGGGAAGCCGAAGCCCGCGCGGATTCCTCCCCAGACCCCTCCTCCGCGCGGGCGAGTCCGTCGCCCCGCCTCCTTTGTCCCAGAAAAATAGTGGCGGGGCTCATCATTTCAGATTTCGCTTTTTAGATTTGTGTATCAGATTTGGCAAAATAATTTCAAAAGTTTGCGAAGGTTTTAATTCGGGAGCCAAGTAGGATGAGTGTCGCGAAAAGCGGCACCCTGTATAAAATCAAGTTGATAGTATTTGATTGATTTGGTATTATAAAAGTATTATGAAAATTATAAAATCTATCATTATTTCGTTTTTATTTATTCCCGTTTTGGTTTTTGCCCAAAATCAAGTAGTATTGCCCAACGCAGGTTTGACCCCAGAAAGCTCTTTTTATTTTTTTGATAAACTTGGCGAAGCGTTACAAGAGTTCTTTACTTTTAATCCAGAAGGTAAAGCTCGTCTTCAAATCACTTTTGCCGCTGAGCGTATCGCCGAAATTAAGATTATTTTGGAAACGAAAGGCGTGAGCGCCAAAGGATTGGAAGTGGCTCAATCTCGGCTTCAGGCAAACATTGCCAGAGCCGCCGGTATTGTTGAAGACGAAAAATCCAAAGGAAAAGATGTAAGTAGACTCGCTAAAGAACTTGATGATGAGCTTGAGAAACCAAAATCAGCGCTTGCGGATAGTTTCAAAGCCGAAAAACGAGTGTTAGAAGCAAAAGAGCATGAGCTCAAAGCAAAAATTCGCGAGGCAAGACGAGCTGGCGATACTGCCCAAGTTGAAGCATTAGTAAAGGAGCTCGGCGAGATAAAAGCCCAAAAAGAACTCTTGGAACTCAAAGAAGAAGAGCAGGAAGAGGCATTAGAACAGGAAGAAGAAAAGATTGAGAGGGAGATGGATAAAAAAGAGGACGCCGAAAAAGCCATAAAAGAAGCTGAGGAGGAAAAGCAAGAAGTATTAGACGAAGCTGCCGAGGATGGGGTGAGCGTTCCAACAGAGGCGTTTGAAAAATTTGACCGGCTTCTTGCCCAAGCCAAAGAACTCTTTTCTAAAGAGAACTATGTTGGCGCGAAACAACTGGCTAAGCAGGCGGAAGACGCCCTTGAAAAAGTAGAGGATGCAATCGATGATTTGGATGAAGCCAAAGAAGAGGAAGAGGAACTGAAAGAAGAACAAGAAGAACGAATGAAAGAGGGGGGTGAAAAAGAAGCCGAGCGCTTAGAAAAAGAACGAGAGAGGGCCGAGGAGGCGGCTCGCAGAGCAGAAGAAAAACTTCGTGAGGCCGGCAACGACTAAGAGGTTTATTGCTAAACAGATATAAATAAGCATTAATTTTTATAGGGATAATTTTTTAAGCTTGAAATTTAAATCAAAATAAGTAATAATTAAGATAGAAATATAAAAATTAGCGCAAAAGGAGGCAAGACATGCCAAGCATAGCGAGTCGCCTTTTGGGCGACGATAGAATAATTCAGATATACAAGAAATATAATTTAACTGATCAAGATAAAAAAGTTGTTGAGGATATTTTGGAAGAATGGGATAGGCATGTTGATAACAATGCTGAAAGAGCAGAAATTTTTTTGGAAAAAACAAAAAATATGCCAAATCATCTTGATATTCTTCAGGCGACACTCAATATCAACGCGGAGTTTGAGAGTAAAATGATGGAACTTGAAGAAGAAAACAATAAAGATATACATTAAAAAGCGGCCTGGATTTAAAGACCGCTTTTTTTATTGGCGCATAATTAAAACTATTTCATCAATCGGTGGGCGATTATTTCCAAAAGTGTTCCGGCTCCAGCCAAGGCAAGGACAAAAATTACATACCAGCTGAAAAGAGTCCAAAAATAGAAAATGGATGCATAATTTTTGGAAAATAGAAGATCAAAATATGAAGATGACGGAAATGGTGAGCTTTATGAAAAACATGGCGCTTTTGGGAGCTGATTTGATGTTTTTGGCAATTAGCGAACCATGGGCATTGAGTTGGATGATTTAAAAAATTAAATTTATTTTAAATAAAAAAGCCTTGGTGTTTCATACCAAGGCTTCTTAATTTTCCAAGTGCCAGAGATTTATTCAATGAGAACTGGGTCGTTAATTTTAGACCACTTAAAGAGTTTTTCTGCGTCAGAATTTAAGAGACGAATACAACCGCGGGAAGCCGGTTTGCCGGGCAACGATTGCTGGTGCAGGAAATAACCGGCTGCGGAGATATTGATAGCATATGGCATTGGCTGGCTGTATCTTTTTGAGCGGTATTTTCGCGATTTCCAGAGAACTTTGAATTCACCTTCCGGAGTTTTGTATTTTGGTTTACCGGAAGAAATCGGCCCCCAGAAAATAAGACGTCCTTTTTCATAAGCCCCGAAGAATTGGTTTGCAAGGGAAACGTAGATTAACCGCTCGCTTCTTTTACTGCAGACATTTGTCGGCAAGGGAGTGAATTTTCGAGCTCTTTCCATATTAACTGGAATGAAGATGATTTTATTTAACGGAAGATGTTCCTCATCAATTTTGTTAATCTGCATAATAATTTTCCATTGACTTTTGGGCACTATTTTTGAAAGCGTGTCTCCGGCTTTAGCGAGATGGGGTATGAATCCAACTGGCGGCTCCTGGGAAAAACAATAGTTAAAATTGTTAAGGAACAAAAAAACAAGCAGAATATAAACTTTTCTCATGTTATCTCCCTGTTTATTTGAGTTCTTTTTATATTTTATCACATTTTCTTTTTTTGTAAATTATTTTATCCAGTATCCAATATCAATATATTGACAAACCACAATATTTATGATAGAGTTTTTATTAGGTTTTTTACAAAAAAATTTTTCAAAAGGAGATTGCTATGAAAGGAATTGCGCTCAGAACAACAGAAACAAAGATTCAGAATGGCTATGAGGCGATGACGGCTATTTTAGATTTCAAGGGCATTGAATATGTCCTTGAGATGATTAAATCCGTCAAGGCTCCGGAGGGGGCGTCTTTTCTTGTGACTAAGGTGAGAGTCGGGAATAAACTGCTTTGGTCTTTTAAGAACGAGCAGTTTAGGGGTTTTGCGAG
>Ga0076074_122_pt1 | contig 10989 bp, 11 predicted proteins | sample RifGroC1_FD_68184 | JGI IMG/M metagenome (GOLD analysis project Ga0076074, IMG submission 68184) | Parcubacteria (Wolfebacteria) bacterium GW2011_GWC1_37_10 | reverse complement strand
CACCGGCCTTGGCGCAGGCGGACGTGGGTATCGCGATGGCGACCGGAACGGATGTCGCTATTGAAAGTGCGGGCATTACGCTCTTACATGGCGATATCAGCAAACTCGTAAAGGCGATTCGCCTCTCGAAGTTCACGATGCGCGGCATCAAGCAGAATCTCTTTTGGGCATTCGCGTATAATGTAGTCGGCATTCCGCTCGCGGCCGGCGTCTTCTATCCGCTCTTCGGCTGGCTCTTGAATAGCCGCATTAAACTCGTGGCTGTAAACAAAGGGGCGTAAGAGTACTGTCATAATATTTACGCCACAATCACTCCCTTTGTCGCTTCTTATTCTTTCGATAACATCATCTTTTATTAAATTGCTAAACGTTCCGAGATGATGTTGCGCTACTGCGGGAGTGATTTTTGAAAATTCCCGGTTAAGCATCGCTACCGCGATGTCTTGTATATGGTCTTCTGCGTTCTCTATCGAGCCGAATACTTCCAAAAAATTAACGAGACTGCTGATTTTCAGCCGAACTACAAGGGGGGTTTCCACAGTCATACGGACATTTAATGGATCACCCTCAAAGATTTCGCCTATTATAAGTTTATTCAAGGCGTCGTAGAGTTCTTTAGTTTTTATAGCTTTTTCGCGTTCCTCTTCTTTTGTTTTAGGATCTTTGATTTTACCCCCGAGATCTTCTGTCTCTAGTTTAATTCCTGGCCACCCAAATTGAACTCTGATTGGAGGCCTGAATCCGAGCTTTAGAAGATTTTCCGGTACAACCTCTTCTTTCCCTCGCTCAGCCCTGTATATTAGTTCAGGCCGGGCCGGAAGTTCAATCTCAATAGCATTTTTTGTATTCCTTGCCAACCGGCATACAAGAAACGGAACAAATCTCAACCCAGAATCCACATCGCGTATGGGCCTACCAAAGAAAAGCAATGCTCCAAGCTCTGTTGGTCCGACTATTCGAAAACTAAGAATATTATAAAGAAGCTGAGCAAAAAAAGTAGCCCAACCCAAATTACATTCCCACTCGCCAATCATTATTGAATATTTTGAAAGCCAGACATATTCAACAATGATAAGAAAAAAATTGAGAATTACTGCAACGCTTAAAAAAATCCACTTTGTCATCCTTTCTACACTCATCTTCGTCCTCCTTCGGCCATTGGCCAGTTTGTTTTTATTTTTTTATACCTTATTAACTTCTCAAAGAACGCCGATATTATATCATAAAATTATATAGACGTCAATTAAATTGCATTCCTTAGCTCTTGCCGCTTTTTTTGAACTTTAGTATGATGTTTTCATTGCCGAGGTGGCGAAATTGGCAGACGCACTAGCTTTAGGAGCTAGCGCCGCAAGGCATGTGGGTTCAAATCCCACCCTCGGCACCATTAAAAATAAATTTATGAGATTCATCTCCGACCTCCATATTCATTCCCATTATTCCCGCGCCACCAGCCCTGATATGAACATTGCTGACTTAGACCACTGGGCTGACGATAAAGGTATTCAAGTTATGGGAACAGGGGATTTCACCCACCCTCTTTATTTCCAAGAAATAAAAGAAAAATTAGAGCCGGCCGAACCCGGCCTTTTCCAATTAAAAAAAGAATTTAAGAAAAAAACCCTTAAAGGAACTTTTGCTGATACTAGATTTTTGTTAAGCGTGGAAATTTCCGGTATTTATTCCAAAGCCGGCCGCGTCCGCCGCATTCATAATTTGGTTTTCGCGCCGGATTTTAAAACAGCCGAAGCCATCAACACTCACCTTTCTCTTGTTGGAAATTTAAAATCCGACGGCCGTCCAATTTTAGGTTTGGACGCGGAAAAACTTGCGGAAATTGTCTTTAACATCAATCCCGAGGCGGTTATCATTCCCGCTCATGCCTGGACTCCTTGGTTTGCCATTTTCGGCTCAATGTCCGGCTTTGATTCTATTGAAGAATGTTTTGGCAAATATTCAAAAAATATTTTTGCCATAGAGACTGGACTTTCCAGCGACCCGGAGATGAACTGGCGCCTGTCAAAATTAGACAATCTTGCTTTGATTTCCAATTCTGATTCCCATTCTTTGCCAAAAATCGGTCGAGAGGCCAATATATTTGACACAAAATTGTCTTATCAGGGGATATTTGACGCAATAAAAAGCGGTATCCCTAATTTTAGAAAAAACCTAAAACATAAAACCCAAAACATAGAACCTAACTTTGTTGCCACTATTGAATTTTTCCCCGAAGAAGGCAAATATCATTTTGACGGCCATAGAAATTGCGGTGTTGTTTTTTCTCCCCAAGATTCTAAAAAACACAAAAATATTTGCCCCAAATGCGGCCGGCCGCTTACCATCGGCGTTGTAAATCGCGTAGACCAGCTCGCTGACCGCCAAATAAAAATCGAAAAAAACGGCAACTATCGCTCTTTCAATAATTTTGTTCCTTATTATAATCTTATTACTTTAGACGGAATCATTAGTGAAGCTTTGGAGACTTCCGCCATTTCCAAAAAAGCTAAAGCCGAATACGAAAATCTCATTAAAACTTTTGGCAGTGAATTAAAAATTCTTTTGGAAACAGAAATCAGCGACCTTGAAAAATCCGCTCACCCTAAAATTGCCGAAGCCATTAAGTTGGTAAGAGGAGGAAAAGTAAAAATCGAACCGGGCTTTGACGGCGAATACGGAAAAATAAGCATTTTCGGAAAAACAAAAGAAATAAAGAAAAAATCGCCTAAAAAATCAGGCAAAGAACCAGAAACCCAAGCTAAACTTTTTTAATTATACTTCAATCACCACCGGCAAAATCATCGGCCTTCTTTTTGTCTTCTTATAAAGATATTGGCCGATTTGATCTCTAATTGTCCCCTTGATGTAATCAGCATCCGGCTGCTGATGGCGCGGAACCGATGAAATTAAATGCCTGATTTTTTTTCTCACTTCTTCCACTAATTCTTTGTTTTCTTTCAAATAAATAAATCCGCGGGAAATAATATCCGGGTTCTTCAAAAACCTGCCGGTTTGCCTGTCTAATGTCGAGATAATTACCACCATTCCTTCCTGCGCCAATACTCTTCTGTCTCTTAATACCACTTCTCCCACGTCTCCCACTCCCAATCCGTCAACCATCACATAATAAGCCGGCACGGTTTCTCCGGAAATCTCAACCGAATCTTTCTTGATCAAAGCCACTTGGCCGTTATCAAGCAATACTGTTTCTTCTGGTTTTAATTTTATAGCGTCCTGCGCCAATTTAGCGTTTCTCCAGCGCATAAAATAATATCCGTGAATAGGAATAAAAAATTTAGGCTTTACCATTTTCATTACGCTTTTAAGCTCTTCCTGTGGCGCATGACCGCTAGAATGGATATCCACCATTTTATAGTGATAAACCAAAGCGCCTTGCCGCGCCAAATCATCTTTCAAAATCTGCACACTCCGTTCATTACCCGGAATTACGGACGAAGAAAGAATAACCGTATCTCCTTTTTTTACTTGGATATAGCGATGTTCTCCGCTCGCAATCCTCATCAGTTGCGCCTGCGGTTCGCCTTGCGCTCCGGTGCAAAGTACTAAAATTTTATCATCTCGATATTTTCCTATCTCTTCCAATGGTATTAAAACATCTTTTCCTATTTTCATATAACCCAGATTCCGCGCAATTTGGATATTGGTTTTCATTGACGAACCGCTTACTGCCACTTTTTTCCCCAGCCGTTCAGCTATTTTAATAATTTCCGCCAATCTGTCTAAAAGCGAAGCAAAGGTGCCGAGAATAATCCGTCCCTCCGCTTGCTTAAATAATTTTTCCAGTTCTGCTTCCACTATTCTTTCTGAAATTGAATATCCCGGCTCTTCTGCTCCGGTTGAATCAAGCAAAAGCGTATGAATCTTCTGCTCTCCCAATTTTTCCCAAACTTCCAAATCCTTCGGCTTTCCTTCTAAATCATAATCAAATTTAAATTCTCCCGGATGGACAATATTGCCGACCGGCGTCTCCAGCATCATCCCCACGCCTTCGGGGATATTATGAGTTACTCCAAAAAAATGAGCTTTGAAATTTTTTGATAATTGATGGGTTTCTCCAGCTTTAATCATTTCAAAATCCAGTTTCGGCGCATTGGGAAATTCTTCTTGTCTTCTCGCCACAATCTCTTTGGTGATTGAAGTAGCGTAAATCGTTGGATTGCCGATTTGCTCCATTATATAGGGAATAGCGCCGATATGGTCATAATGGCCATGAGTAATTACCAATGCTTTAACGTTTTTTTTCTTTCCTCCCAAATACGAAACATTCGGGATTATAAAATCAATGCCCGGAGTTGTTTCTTCGGGAAATTGCAAACCGGCGTCAATAATAATGATTTCATCTTCATATTCGAAAAACATCATGTTCCGGCCGATTTCTCCCAATCCTCCCAAAGCGGCAAACCGCACCGCTCCTTTTTCTCCCAAAACCGCTTTCCTTGTTTTTAATATTTTTGTTGTTCTTGTTTTGAACATAATTTAATTTATTAAACAAATAAAAACCTTTAAAAATTAATAAAATTTAATTAAAAAAGAGTTTTAATGTTTATTATTTTTATTTAATGTAATTTTGGTGCTCCCGAGAAAACGTACGCGTCCCGTACAAGTGGTGGGCGAGGAGGGACTTGAACCCTCAAAGCCTTTCGGCCATAGGCTCCTGAAGCCTACGTGTTTGCCATTTCACCACCCGCCCACCAGCTGTACAGGATAAATCTGCCAACTTGCCCCGTATACAGCTTTGCTGTTATACGGGGTTCCGCCACGGGGGCATATTTTTTAGTGAAAGAACTATTTGCTCTTCGCTAATCCTTATTCGTTAGTTTCTATTTTTTAAACTTCTCGCTGTTTTTGTATACCAATTTTCAATACTTTTCAACCGTTCGCTCGAAAAAGAAATAAATGAATCTTCAAACCCGGAAAATGATTTCTTGCCGATATAAAGATAATTAGGCGAATAAAGAAAAATAGCTGGATAATCTCCGATAATCAAATATTGTAAAGAAGAAAGTTCTGATTGTTTTTTTTGTTCGTCAAAATCTTTTCTTATTGTTTCAATTAAACTATCTGCTGTTTTGCTTCCGTAAAGCGATAAATTAAGCCCAGGATAGAAACTTCCCGAAGAATGCCAAAACGAAAATAAGTCAGGGCTGTCTCCCAAAATATTTCCAAACAAAATTATCTGATAATCCCTATTTTTAATTGTCTTATTGTTGATTTCCGAAATAGGAGCAATTGACAAATTAATTTTCACTCCGATTTTTGCCAGCTGTCCTTTAATTAAATTCGCGGTTTCTATTAAAAATGAAATTTCCGGCACCGACAAATTAAATTCCAGTTTTACTATTTCGTCATTAATCTGCCCTTCCCTGACATTTTCCTCATTATTCCATTCCCAGCCCATACTTTCAAGTATCTGATTGGCTTTCTCCGCCGAAAAAACATTTTCTGAATAAACCTGCTTATCAAATCCTTCCATTCCTTCTACCAAGGGACCCGCGGCCAAAACTGCCTGTCCGTTAAAAACTTTTTCGATAATTTCCATTTTATCAATCGCCATAGTCATAGCCAAACGCACATTTTTGTCTTTTAAAGCCGGGTGTGATAATTGATTTAAGAAAATTGCGTAATACTTCAGCATTCTAATTGGAAATACCTTGTGTGAAAAAGCGATTTTCCCCAAATTTTCCGGATTTGCTAATCCAAAACCGTCAACCTCACCCATATTAAAAGCGTTAATTGTTTCCACTTCATTAGTATAAAAATTAAAGCTTATTTTCTTCAAATAAACAAATTTCTGGTATGCTTCATTTTTTTCAAAAACATAAGAACTTATATATCCATCCGCTCGCCTGCTAAATGATTTAAATTTAAAAGGTCCGCTGCCGATTGGCTCAAAATTATAATTGGAAAGTTTGATGTTAGTTGCCGGAATATTGCCAAAAATATGCTTTGGAACCGGCTTTAAATTTTTTAAGGTGTCCTCAAAAAAAACATAAGGCGCCGGCAGCTTAAATTCCAATTCCCGCTCGCTTACTCTCGACGTTTCAATGCTCTGCCAATTGGAATAAAGAGGGGAGTAAACATCGGGATTTTTTATTGTTTCTACCGTAAAAATTATATCGTCAGTGGTTATTTTCTCGCCGTCATGCCAAAAAATTCCCTCTTTTAAGCGATAACGCCACTTTTTCCCGTTATCTTCCATTTTATAGCTTTCGGCCAACTCCGAAAGATCGTCAAAAGCTAATTCCGTCAAATCCCGGTCAGCGTCGTTAGCCGCCAGTATTGGATTGATGAAACTCGGCTGGCTAACCACGCCTTCAATATAATTTCCTCCGGCCACTGGCACAATTTGGGTATTCTCCCGGACGAATTTCGCAGCCAATAAAGAAAAAGCTGTTAAAAAAATAACCAAAGAAACTCCTAAGAACGCCCACTCCTTAGAAGAAAAAGATTTAAATAATTGTCTAAAGAAACCAAATAATATCATCAATAATAAAGCAGGATTAAAGCTAATAAAGCTATTTCCAGAGAAGATTTACTAAAGAAAGCCCGACAAGGACTATAATTAAAACAATAGTTGCTCCAAAAATCACCTTTTCCAAGCCTCTTCTGGTCTGATAAAAGCCGCTCTCTGAACCGCCAAAAACACCGGAAAGCCCAGAAGACCTTTCTTGAAGCAAAATCAAAGCTATTAAAATGACGGAAACAACAACTTGCGCGATTGAAATATACATATGAAATTAATCCCAAATTAATCCAAATTAATCTTTGTGTAATCTTTTAAAAATAAAGCTGGTTACAAAATTAACCGCTCCGATAATGATAGTAGCATAGAATAGGGAATTTAGTCCAGTAATGGAAATATCCGCCGAGTAGCTGTCTAAAAAATAAAGAATTGCCGCGTTAATCAAGATTATTCCCAATCCCAAAGTTATAATAATAAAAGGGCTTAAAACCCCCGCCACTGTGGCGAATTTGATGTAATTTGAAGAAATTTCAAACCCCGCTACAAAATGATTTACCAGCCAAAGCGCCAAAACATTGGAAATAAAAAGAAAAATTAATCTTCCAATTAAATTCACCATAAGTTTGCTTTTATCTATTATAGCAAAAAATCCAATGTTTTTCTTTTAAATAATGCAAAAACGCTCCTTTTTGCCAATAACACAACTTATCCACACTTAAATCTTGGCTTATTGCCTTAATTTGCTATAATTAATTAAAGAAAAATCCAAAGGTCGATTTAATTATTATAAATAAGATAAGAAAAAATGGTAGTTCAAAATTTGGCAGATGCCACAGTCAATTCTCTCCTTAATGTTTGGGGAGGCGTTATTGGTTTCTTGCCGTTTTTAATAGGCGCTTTAATAGTTTTAATAGTCGGCTTAATCGTAGCCGCCGGCTTGGGTTCATTGGTTGAAAGAGTTATTAATATTGCGAAAGTCGACAATTTATTGCGCCGCCTCGGTTTGGAAACCTACTTTGAACGCGCCGGCATAAGAGTTAATGCCGGAAAATTCTTCGGCGCTTTGGTTTATTGGTTTTTAGTCATTGTTTTTATTTTGGCCGCAGCCGATATTCTCAAGCTTGAAGGATTGTCCCAGTTCCTAAGGCAGGTTGTCAGCTATATTCCGCAAATAATTGTTGCGGCTTTGATAATGCTCGCAACCGTTATCGTCGCCAATGCCCTGAAGTCAGTAGTAAAAGCTTCTGTTATGGGAGCTAAGCTTCATGCTTCTGGTTTTTTGGCCGCTTTGGCTTGGTATGCCACGGTAATTTTCGGCTTTGTAGCTGCCTTAATCCAATTAGGCATTGCTCCAATGCTTCTTAATACCTTAATCACCGGCTTGGTTGCTATGCTTGCACTGGCAGGCGGAATCGCCTTTGGTTTGGGAGGCAAAGATTATGCTTCTTCCCTTATCAACCGTTTTAAGGAGAAATTAGAATAATTTATAAAGCAAATTAAAACAAAAAGCCCCAATATTGGGGCTTTTTGTTTTCTAACTGATAAAGCAAGAGTTTATTTGCCTCTGCCCTCGTATTTTTCAAAAATTGTCCAAAAACTAAGAGTTTTTCCTCCCTGATTATAAACCCTGTGAAAATCGCCGGCAGGCACAAGCATTATATCCCCGGCCTTAACTTGAATTTTTCGATCAGCCACCTCTATTAAACCTTCGCCGTCAATAAAAACGTAAACCTCATCGGCATTGTTGTGAGAATGGCCAGTTGTGGATTTTTGCGGATACAGCTCGGTCAAAGAAACCGTTAAATGATTCAGGTCGGACAAGTCGTAAACTTTATAAATCTCATTGTCCCTTATAAGCTTGGCTGATTGTTTATACTCCTTAATATCCATACCCAAAGAATAATAAATTGTGGCGATAATTTCAATTATATTAATTTAAAAACCTTTCCGCGCTCCGCGCGGCCAATTTCCGAAAGTCAGATTCTGGTGGACATTTTTTGAACGGAACTGACCGCCTCCGCTTCGCTCCGGCGGAACGCTCGGGCGCGGCGGAATTCCCCCCACACCCCCCTTCCGCCGCGCCCTCGCTTCTGGCATTTCGGCGAAAAAATCCGGCGGCTATGTCTCATTTTCTAGCTTCTTGATTCTGTTTGCAATCTCATCAAATCTGTCCTTGTCGTCCAATTTCTCCCGCACTTCTGCAAACGTTAGCCAATGTCCGCCTTTGCCTTCCAAAACATCAAATTTTTCTTGATCTGTAGGATACAGAAACATATACCTAATAATTTTATGTTCGTCCCAAAGTGTGATTGAAGTGCCTAGATATTTCAATTCTCCGGCACGGACATCAATTTGCAATTCTTCTTTTGTCTCGCGGATTACGGCTTGTGCTGGTGTTTCTCCGGCTTCAATTTCACCCCCAAAATAGCCCCAATCTGGTTTTTTGTGTCCGCGCCTGTCTTGAATCAAAATTTGATGTTTTGAATTGATGGGAACGATAAGGGCTTTGCGGTTATCGAAGGCAATAATTTTTTCCAATAATTCCGGAAGTTCCTCTATCCCCATATCGCCAAGCGTATAGTGGCCGTGTCCTTTCAATTCGATAACCTCGCCACCTAATACTTGGTGAAAAATTTTCAAACTTTCTTTTCCTTCGTCCTCCTCGTCATCGGCAGTAAACATTATGATTTTACTCACTCGCGATTTTATATCTTCGTCAATCGGGTAAGTGTAAAATTCTTTTCTAAATTCATCATCTTTGTCAGGAATTTTCCAAGGAGCAACAAGAATAAGTTTGAAAATTTTTCTCTTTGTCTCTCCGAGCCAGCGAACCAAAAAAGCGGAACCGCAACTATGCCCGACTAAAATTGTATTTTCGCCAACTTCGTACTTATCAAATTCTGCTTTGAATTTTTGATAGTTGGGCTCCCACGGGTCGGGCATAAGCGGCGTTTCCGTTTTTATTCCAGTTGAGATGAGATTTCGCTTGAGCCAAGGAATCCAGTGCTTATCGTAAGTCCTCGTTTCGGGATTCATCGCCTTCTCAACATCAGAAGGACAACCGTGGATTATTATACAGTTTTTATTTTTCGTTTCCATAATCAGTAAAAAATTGTCCTCGTCCTATGATAAGGTTTATCCTCTGGTGATTTTGCTTGCCCCAAACTCCATAAATGGTCATCTAATTGCCTCGCTGTGATTTGAGGAAATCGAGGCGCTAAAACTTTTTTCATTTGCTCAATAGCCCAAATAGTCGCGGCTCGTATTTCTATTTCTTCTTGGCTTCCCGCTTCGATTTCCTTCCAAGAATCAATTTTTGTGGCAAGTTCTGGAGTGTATTCTAAAATTCGGAATTTACGCAACATTTGAGGTACTTTGTAATCAGCAAAAGCGGTCAACTTGTCAAGATTGGATAGTTCTTTTTCTCCACGCTTAGCCAATCGGTAGTTAATCATGTCAGTATTTAGCTGAGCGCGTTTATGAAATTCTACTTTCTCGCCCTCAAATGTTGCGTAGTCATTAAATGATGAGAAAAATTTAATGAAAAGATTTGTTAGCTCAACAGCGTCTCCATTGGCGGCTTCAAAAACTTTCATAAAATTGCCGTCAAAGTTTTGGAGTAAAACTCTTCCCGCCTCATTCAAGCACTTCACTCGTTCGTCTAAAAGTGGAATTTCTATATTACCGTTTAGTATTTCATTAAATTTTTCTCGATCTAGATTTTGCAAAAAATGGGCGTCCAAAAGAGGCACGCCATTCTTTAGGGCTTCTTCGAGTGCGCGAAATATCCCAGTTGCTCCGTCTATCACCTCATCATCTATTTTGGTCGCCCATTTCTCTTGTCCCTTTGCTACCCAAAAACAGAAATTTACGCAGTTGAAAACGCAAACTAAACTTATTTGTTGAGATATATCGAACTTGGCAGTATTGCCAAGTTCAACAGTTACTACATCGTTTAACGAAAACGAATCACAAAACTTCTCAACAGCTTTTTTGTTGATCAAAACTGATTTTACGTTTTCAACCACCCTTTTTGTTGTTTGGAGAATATCTTGTTGCATATCATTTCAATAATTCATCAGCCGACACGCCAAGCGCATTAGCCAATTTTTGAATTGTCGCAAGGGTCGGGTTTTTATTCCCATTCTCAATATTGCTAATATAACCTCTATCAACCTCTAATGCTCGCGCAATATCGCCTTGCGACATTTTCTTTTTCGCTCTAATGCGCTTCATGTTTTTCCCAAGTTGTTCAGAGATTTTATCCATATTTGAGTTATTCACATTTTAGCACTTTGTTATATTGCTGGACAATGTTATACTAAAATACACTATGGTATTTTTGATCTAGCCGCCGGATTTTTTCGCCGAAATGCCAGAAGCGAGGGCGCGGCGGAAGGGGGGTGTGGGGGGGGAATTCCGCCGCGCCCGAGCGTTCCGCCGGAGCGAAGCGGAGGCGGTCAGTTCCGTTCAAAAAATGTTCGAGCGGAGTTGTATAATTCCACCAA
>Ga0076074_113_pt1 | contig 15899 bp, 14 predicted proteins | sample RifGroC1_FD_68184 | JGI IMG/M metagenome (GOLD analysis project Ga0076074, IMG submission 68184) | Parcubacteria (Wolfebacteria) bacterium GW2011_GWC1_37_10 | reverse complement strand
CATCATCGCCAGAATCGCTATTATATTGTTCAAAAACATCTCCATTCCCATTTACTCCAATATTCTCAAAATTAATCTCCTCTTCAACGTCCGTTATTTCTTTATTATTTTTTCTTATAAAATCAGCCACTTTACTTATTTCTTCTTCAGAAATATAAGAACCTTGGATTCTTTTTGGTTTTGAAAGCTCGGAGGAAACAAAAAGCATGTCTCCGCCGCCCAGCAGTTTTTCCGCTCCTGCTGAATCAAGAATTGTCCGAGAATCAACTTGGGAAGCGACTTGCAAAGCTATTCTGGTGGTTATATTGGCTTTAATCAAACCGGTGATCACTTCCACTGAAGGCCGCTGCGTTGAAACCACTAAATGAATGCCCGTGGCGCGCGCCATTTGAGCCAAACGAACTATTGCTCCTTCTATGTCTCTTCCAAAATTGGACATCAAATCCGCCAACTCGTCGATTACTATCAATATATAAGACATTGCTTCCTGCGGATTTTTTTTATTATAACTTTGAATATCCCGCGATCCTGCTTTCAATAAAATTTCATACCGCCTGTCCATCTCGGCAATTGCCCAGCGAAAAACATTTATCGTTTTTTTCGGCTCGGTAATCACCGGCGCGATTAAATGAGGCAATCCGTCGTAAACCGAAAGCTCCACCCTTTTCGGGTCAATTAAAATCATTTTTAACATCTCCGGTGAATTTTTATAAAGAAGAGAAATTAGTAAAGAGTGAATGGCAATTGATTTCCCTGATCCAGTCGATCCGGCAATTAAAGCATGAGGCATTTTTTCAATATCGGCAAAGATCGGGTCTCCGTTGACATCTCTTCCCAAAATAAATCCCAATGGCCCGGAATTGGCAAATTCCGGATAATTCATCAAACTTCCGAGCCGCACAATCGCCGCCACTTTATTCGGAACTTCTATTCCAACTAATGATTTGCCCGGTATTGGCGCTTCAATTCTGATTGGATGAGCGGCCACGGCCAAAGCCAAATCCGAGTTTAGAGCCATAATTCTCGAAAGCTTTATTCCCTCCGCCGGCTTTAAGGTATATCTTGTCACTTTCGGTCCGATATTAATTTCTCCCATTTCCACCGGAATCCCGAAACTTTCCAAAGTCCTTTTTATGATATTAGCGCTTGCCCGCAAATCGCCTACTGTTGGTTTTTCTATTGAAGATTTTAATAAATCAACTGGAGGAAAAATATAATTTTTTATCTGCTGTCTTATCGCCCCTTTTGGCTTTAGCCCAAAGCCAATTGCTGAAATAATTTTTTCTTTTATCGGCTCCTCTTCAATTTCTTCTTTTGCTTCTCCTTCTTCCTTATTCAACCCTTCCTGCTCTGCAATAGAAATTCCAGCCACTTCAATTTCTTCCTCTTCCTCCATATTTTCTTTTTTTCTTATTTTTATCGGCAAATTCAAAGTAACTAACAGCGAAGCGATAGCCACGACGCCAATCGCGATAATCGAAGCCGCATAGCCGAAAAGAGCTTCAATGGAACCGATAATCTTTCCCGTCAATCCTCCGGCCCTAGGGGAAATAATATCAATCAACCCCAATCCTGAAAAAACAAAAATTATTGCCCCTAAAAAAGTTATTTTATAAAGCCGTTGCCGCTCTGAAGTCAAGAAAACGCCGGCAATTACCAGAAGGATTAAAGGCAGAAGATAATATCCCCAGCCGAATAATTTATTAAAAACATTATATACAAAACTCCCCGCCGGCCCGGCGCTGTTAAAACTCGCCAAAAAAAGAATTATTGCTCCTCCTATTAAAATTATCGCCCAAACGCCTTTTTTTGTTTCCGGATGAAGCTCAAAATCGCCAAAATTTAAAAAATAGGATTTTTTATTTTCTTTTTCCTTATTTTTATTTTTCTTTCTTTTAGACATTCCTTAGCTTTAATTAAATATTAAAATAAGCTAAAATTCAAATATTATGGCGATAAAAAATTCCGGAATTTTCCGCGCTTATGACATTCGAGGAAAATACCCGAAAGAAATCAACGGAAAAATTATTGCCGAAACTGTCCAAAATCTTGGATTTCTCTTTCATCCCGATACTAAAATTGTTGTTGGCCGCGATTGTCGCCTCAGTTCTCCGGCCTTATATAAAACCGTTTTAAATTCCTTAAAAAGCAAAAATGTTAAAATTGGGGTTATTCCCGTTGGATTGATTACAACGCCCATGCTCTCTTTCCTTGTTGCCAAACTAAAGGCAAATTACGGCATAATGATTACCGCTTCCCACAATCCCAAAGAATATAATGGTTTAAAAATTATCAACAAAAACGCTGTTCCAATTAGTGGAAAAGAAATACAAAAATGGATTATCTAAATCTTTACTCTGATTTTCTAAAAAAATTTTTCAATCCTCAAAAGCCATTGAAAGTGATTTTTGATTGTTCCAATGGCACTACCGGACCAATTCTAAAGAAACTAACAGACAACAACCAACGACTAAAAACTTTTTTTATTAACGATAATCCTAATGGAAACTTTCCCGCCCATAGTCCCAATCCTTTAGAAAAAAATTCTGCTATCCAACTTCAGAAAGAAGTTAAAAAGCAAAAAAGTGATTTGGGAATAATTTTTGACGCTGATGGCGACCGCGTAATTTTTGTTGATAACAAAGCTCGAATTGTTAATCCGGAAATTATCAGCCGCTTATTAATCTGGTATTTAAAGCCCAATAAAATAATAATCACTCCTTCAACCGGTTGGTTAATAAAAAAAATTAATAATCATACCCGCGCTAAAGATTTTATAAACAAACAAGAAACAAGAATCAAAATTATTAAAAGCAAAATAGGCCATTACTATATAAAAAAAATAATGTTCAGGGAAAAAGCTGATTTTGCCTTTGAACAATCTGGCCATTATTACTTTGCCTTTAAAAATCTCGGCAAAGATGGCCTTTATTACGATTCCGGAATTATGGCGGCCATTGAAATAATTAACGCGGTTTCTCAATTGCCGTATTCGTTGGCAGATTTCAACGATTTATTGCCGCAATATCATCGGTCTGGAGAAATCAATATAAAAATTAAAAATGGAAACTTAAAAATAAGAAAAATTGAACGGTATTTTAAAGCTTCAGCGACAAAAATTTCCCATCTCGACGGCTTAACAATGGAATTTAATCCGCCGGCTGGCGGATGGTGGTTTAATTTAAGACCATCAAACACCGAATCATTATTAAGATTAAATATTGAAGCTGTTTCAAAATCTAAACTTGACAAAATTATTAAAAAATTGCAATCTTTAAAGTAAGAAATTAGGTATTTAAAAACTAAATAAGGAGACGAAATGACGAACCTAAATATTCCCAATGGCATCACTGTCAGCGGAATCGTTGCGGTGCTTGTTTATGTTTTTGGCTATCTAACCAACAACGCCATTATGATGATAATCGGCTTTTCCTGGACTGGACTTTCCGACCTACTAGACGGGTTTCTAGCGCGCCGATTGCATCAAGAAACGAAACTTGGCGAGTTTCTGGATCCATTACGCGACAGATTGTTGTTAATCGCGGTTGCTGGAAATATTATCTCTATTTCCGGCCTTAAATCAATATTAAATCTCTGGAGTTTAATTCTTGGTTTAACAGAACTGGGAATTATTATGATGGTTGTTAGCGCCCATGTTGCCAGAAAAATTCAACTTAAAGTCAACATCGTTGGCAAAATCAGGCAAACCGGCCATTTGATTCTAATGATAATGGTGATTGTTGATTTCTACGCCGGATTCAATCCTTTTAATTTATCGCTGAATTCGGTTTTAAAAATGATGGCTGTTCTTTCTTTCGCTTCTTTCACATTTTATCTGGGCCGTTATTTGACCAGTTTAAAAAGAACTCCCTAACAGATTAGCTCTTGGGGAGTTTTTATTTTAAAAAATAAGGCCAAAAAATTATTATTCCTATAATCACAGATCCCAAACTCGCAAGCAATACCACTCCCGCCGATAAATCTTTGATAATTTTTACTCGCTCATCATATTCCGGCTGGACAAAATCCATTATTTTTTCAATTACTACATTGATTAATTCTAGGATTAAAACCGAAAATATCATTACCAAAAGAACTGCTTTTTCCAGTCTCGCTAAAGGAAAATAAAACATCGCCCCAATTACAATTAAGGCAATCAAAATCATTATTCGAAAATTTCTTTCAAAGATAAGAATATCTTTTATTCCGTCAACGGCGTGTTTAAAATTTTTGATTATTTTAAAATCCATTATTCTGTTGCTTCGCTGTAATCGCTCGGCGCTTCAATTTTCGGCATAAAAATCCAGAATAAAATATAAAACAATAATCCAAATCCCATTCCGGCAAAAATCGCCAAAGTCCAAGCTAATCTGACTGCCCAAACCGGCACGCTAAAATAATAAGCAAATCCCGCGCAAACTCCTCCCAGCCATCCTTTTGCCGGAATTCTTCTCAATTTTTTATTTTTTCCCATATTTATATTATTCTTTAAAAATAAAATAATATCAATCGGAATTTAATTTATAAAAATTCTCAAAAATCTTTGCCGCCAGAATCGGTCCCGTGCCGCCGGGAGTAGGAGTGTAGAATTTTATTCTATTAGCCGGATAGCTCGATAGCTTGTTAATTTCCAAATCTCCGCAAATTTTTCCATCCTTGCCGAAATCATATCCAAAATCAATCACTCCTGCTCCTTCCTTCAATATTTCCATTTTTATTAATCCCGCTTTGCCGACTCCGCTAATGACTAAATCATATTTTTTTAATTCCGATAAATCCCCTTCTCTGCCGAAAATCGCCAATTCTTTTACTTTATCCATCAGCCAAATTGCAATTGGCTTACCAATTAAAAATCCTCTTCCGACAATGGCAATTTTAACATTTGACGTTTGACATTTAACAATTGACAAAAGCTCTTCCACAACGCCGACTGCCGGCGGTAATACCAAATTCCTGCCGGCGTAAAACGAGCCCAAGGCTCTTTCCCCCAAAACATCAATGTCTTTTTCTCGCGGGATAACGTTCAATATATAATGCTTATTAATATGTTCCGGCAAAGGCAACTGCACAATCACGCCGCCGACTTTTTTTAAATTAGCGATTTTTAAAACTTCTTTCCGTAAATCGTCATTTTTCAAGTCAGATGAAAATTTATATAAACGAAAATCTATGCCTAATTCTTTGGCAACTCTTTCTTTTTGCTTTAAAAAATTTTCTGAAGCCTTGTCATTACCAACTAAAACAACCGCGAAAATTTTTTCCGGTTTTTTTTGAATTTTTAATTTTTCAATAATTTCTTGAGCGATTTTTTTGCCATCAATTTTCATATATTTTGATAATGCTTAATTACATAATTTTCTCCATTAATTGTCAAGGTAATTAAATCAATTCGCCATCCCCTCTCATCATCAATCAATTTGAGATTTTCACCGGCATATAAAGAAGCGGTTCTTTGTAATTTTCTCAGTTTTGCTTTTGTTAATTGTTCTTCTGGTAAAATATCTGGCTCAATATTTTGCGACAGATTTCTAATAGTTTTAACCTCAACAAAGACCAAGGTTTTATTCGGCGCCATAGCCACGATATCCAATTCTCCCCAAGGCTTTCTAAAATTTCTTTCTATAACCTTAAAATTGTTTTCCACAAGATATCTACAAGCGATATTTTCACCTAATTTACCAACCTCGGATTTTCTATTCATTTTATTATTATAACAAAACAAATAATTATAAAAACCCTGAAAATTCTAAGATTTCACTAATGTCGCAAAATATTAGATGTGAAACATTTGTTTCACAAATTGTTAACAGTGTTTCACGTGAAACACTTTGTGTCATATTTTACCGAGTTTTAAGACAACGATGTTTCACGTGAAACACCAGCACATCACTAAAATGAAAAAATAATAGATATTTTAAAAGAAAATGTTTCACGTGAAACATTTTCACAACAAATATCAGAAAAGCATGGCTATACCTCAATAATATAATTCAGACTTATTTTATAATGCGATTTCCAAATCTAAAAACTAATCCGGCAGATAAATTAGGGCCCTTAAAACTAGATTTTTCCTAATATTTCCAATAGTTTTATACTAGGATAACAATGTTTCACGTGAAACATTGTTATAAAAAAAGTAATTGTTTCACGACAAACATTTTAATGAAAATAGCTAAAAATTTGTTTTCCTGATAAACATTGTTATAAAAAAATGTTTAAAAATGTTTGCCGCCAAACATTTTTGTCGAAAAATAGATTACAATGTTTCACGACAAACACTTTTTAACAAAAGTTTATAAAATTGTTTATTGTGAAACTTTTTAAAAAAATAAAATGTTTCACGTAAAACATTATTTTTATGATTACGATGTTTCACGTGAAACATCTGTGAATAAATCAGCATCCTTAGTAGATATCAGAAAAAACCTTCAAAATCCTAAAAAAACCATATTTTATAAAGCGATTTTCAATTTAAAGAAATAATTTTCTCGCAAAAATCAGATAATTTTGTCGGAAGTGTTTCACGTGAAACAAAAATGAACACTTTTAAATAAATATAATGACAATGCTTCACGGCAAACATTGCAAAACAACAAAGCAAGAATCTATCTAAAAATGACCGCTTTTTAAAAAAATAAGATTCCAGTGTTTCACGTGAAACACTTATTAACACTTTTTACTATATTAAAAAAACCCACCCGTGAAACATTTGTTTCACACTAATATTTTGCGACAGATATATCTGTCGCAAAATATTTATACTTAGCCGCCTCTTCAGTGTAGGCAAATAAAATTTATGCGCGCTGAGGGGGTCGAACCCCCGACTTACTCGGCCTGCCCCATTAGATTTTGTGGTGGACGGTGCTGGGATTGAACCAGCGGCCTCTTCGGTGTAAACGAAGCGCTCTGCCACTTAGCTAACCGTCCATAAATCTAACGGGGTGAATAAACGAGCCGCTGACTAAGCGCGCGAACAATAAACTATATTTTCCTCATTATTATCTTTCTTAATATATTTTCAAGCGTCACTATAATTAAAGCAAAACCGATTATAAAAATTAATGCCGTCTTCATATCTCTGCGGAGAATATCTGTTTGATAAGCGAAAGTATGGCCTAAGGAAACAAAAAAAATTGACCAAATCAAAGAAGCTAAAAAACTATAACGCAAAAGTTCTTTAAAGGGGAATTTAAGGTATCCGCTAGCCGCAAGAATTACTTTATTTAAACTCCAGGCGAATTTTGAAGAAAAAATGTATAGGCCGTCGTTAATCTTTATTCTCTCAAAAAAACCGGCGGTTTTAGCAAGATTAATAAAGCAAAATTTTTTCCGGCCTGACTTATAAAGCCATTTTCCCAAAGACCAAAAAAGAAAATCGTGAATCATTGCCGCAAAAAAAGCGATCATCACCGCATTATAAAAATCCAAATATCCGTTTCTACTTAAAATTCCGGCTAAAAGTAAAATTATTTCGCCTTCAACCAGAACCGCCAAAAAAATTATCAGGTAGGAGATTAATCTGTGGGTTTCGGAAAAATTGATTAAAAACGATTCTATCATAAAGTGCGCCTGCTTGGATTCGAACCAAGGACCCTCGAGGTATAAGCTCGATGCTCTAACCGCTGAGCTACAGGCGCGCAATAATATTAAATAATAGTAATTTTTTTAAATCAAAACCGCAAGTTTTAAACTTGCGGTTTTTTATGCATTTAAAATTATAAAAAATTTATCTAATCGCCACTGGTTTCAAGTTAAAACCCTTTATCAAATTGTCGAATTCGTCTCTTTCCAAGGTTTCTCTTTCCATCAGCGATTTGGCTATTTTTTCCAAAACCTTTTTTCTGGAATTTATAATTTTTTTAGCTGATTGATATCCTTTTTGAATAAAGTTTTTTACTTCTTGGTCGATTTCCGCGGCCACTTCTTCCGAATAATTTTTTTCCGTTGAAATCTCCCGTCCCAAAAAAACCAGCTCCTCGGTTTTCCCGAAAGTTATCGGCCCTAATTTTTTGCTCATTCCGAATTTTGTCACCAATTTTCTCGCCAAACTGGAAGCGTTTTGCAAATCATTGGAAGCCCCTGTTGAAACATCGCCAAAAATAATTTGCTCCGAAATATAACCGCCCAACATTACTGCCAAATCGGCGAGAAATTGCGTTCTGGTTTTCAAATATGTTTCTTCAATCGGCAATTTTAAGGTATAGCCGCCGGCTCGGCCTCGAGAAATAATTGAAACTTTATGCACTGGATCGGCATTTTTTAAACTCGCGGCCACCAAAGCGTGTCCGGCTTCATGAAATGCCGTAATTTCTTTTTCTTTTTTAGAAAGCACTCTTGATCTGCGCTCTGGTCCAAGTAAAACTTTTTCAATTGAATCAAAAACATCCTGTTGGGTAATATAAAGCTGATTTTTTCTGGCCGCAAAAATTGCCGCCTCATTCATCAAATTCGCCAAATCTGCTCCGGAAAATCCCGGCGTCCGTTCCGCCACTCTTCTTAAATTAACTTCTTTTACCAAGGCTTTTCCCTTGGAATGGATTTTCAAAATTTCTTCGCGATCGCTTATATCCGGCAAATCCAAAATTACTCTTCTGTCAAATCTTCCCGGCCGAAGCAGCGCTGTATCCAAGATATCCGGCCTATTTGTTGCCGCAATCACAATCCGCGCGTCATTTTTCTCAAACCCGTCCATTTCCACTAAAATCTGATTTAATGTTTGTTCTCTCTCATCATGTCCGCCGCCAAGCCCAGCGCCTCTTTCCCGTCCCACCGCATCGATCTCATCAATAAAAATTATTGACCGGCCCGACTTTTTTGCCGTATCAAATAAATCTCGCACTCGGGAAGCTCCTACTCCCACAAACATTTCCACGAATTCCGAGCCGGAAATATGGAAAAAAGGGACATTGGCTTCCCCAGCCACTGCTCTTGCGAGCAACGTCTTTCCTGTTCCCGGCGCGCCAAAAAGCAAAACTCCCCTTGGAATCTTTGCTCCTAAATCTAAATATTTTTTCGGATTTTTCAAAAAATCCACCACTTCCATCAGTTCCTGTTTTGCTTCTTTCAAGCCCGCCACGTCTTTAAAAGTTATTTTATCTTTAAATTGGGCGAAAAGTTTTATATTAGCTTTGCCAAAAGAAAATGCCTGATTTACGCCCTTGCCCGCCTGCCTAAACATTATCCAAAAGAAAAAACCGATAATAATAAGCGGCAAAAGCGAAGGGATTAAAATGCTTAGCCAAAATCTCGCTCCTGATTCTTCTTCAACCGCCAAGTTAACTTTCTGCAAAGCCGCTGCTTCCACCCCGTAATTTTTCAATGTTTCGGTTAGCCCGGCTTCTGCTTCTTTTTTCGCAACAAAATTTTCTCCGTTTTTCAATTCAATTTTCAGGTCATTTCCGGAAATAGAAATTTTATTCACTTCGCCGGCATTGATTTTCTGCGTCAATTGGTCCAAGCTCAAACTCGCTTGATTTTTTTGCTCCGCATAAATAAAAGAAAATATAAAAGCGATTGTTAAAAGAGTAAGTACTCCCCATAAAATATTTTTAGTTAAGTTATTCATACCAACAAATTATAACATAAAAAAATTTGTGTCAATTTAAATAAAAAAGGCGCTGTCAGTGAAGACCAGCGCCTTATCAATGTTCGGGCCGCGATGTTCTGCGGCCCAGCGAGATTATCTCAGCCGCCCATTTTTGTGGTGCTGGAGGTGGGCGGAGGATGAAGAGACTACTCGCTATGCGCGCCGGCAATTGCGCGCACTTTTATAAATCGCGGAGGCGGAGGATTAGATGCGTGTGGAATAAACGGGGATAAGAGACCCAGCATTTTCGCCATCTCTTCAACCTTTATTGCCAAAGGTTTAAAGATCTCAGCGAAGTTTTTCTCAGCCAGTTTCTCCAGGTTGTTTTTAATCTTGTCAAAAACAACCTTTATCTCCCTTTTTATGGCAATGATTTTCCTCGCGTCAAAGATCCTTTTCACTTCCTCAATCGCGAGGAGATTCATCCCTTTCTGCCAGAGCAGAGGAATTATCTCAAGCACCCGCTCTTTGATTTTTTCTACAAGGGACATTTCCTCAAAACATCCCTTGTGAAAAACGCTGTCTCCTGCCGAGATCCCCCTCTCTTGAGACCCCAAAGTCAGGAAACAGAAACCGCACACTCTCGCCATCGCCATTGCCGCCATACTTCCTCCTTTTTTTACCGCGAATTTTCCCCAAATTCGGGGAATATTGAATTCAATAATATGTTCTTATTAAATTATAAGGAGAAACAAGTGAAAAAGTCAAGAGCCAAGAGCCCCAAAATAGTCCTAAATTCACTTTTTTAACTTAAGATTTATCCGTTTTTCCTGGATTTTTACGGAGCTAATGATAAATTGGTAAGATTTTCCAAGTTCCAATTGCTTTTTCATTTCTTCCGTTCCTCCAAATTCCGAAACATGGACCAAACCCTGCAAATCGCCCTCCAAATTTATCAAAACGCCGATTGGGTTGAATTTATAAACAACGCCGGTAATTTCTTTCCCTTCTTTTATCTTTTCCTCGGCTTTTTCCCAAGGATCGGCTTTTAATGCCTTAAGCGAAAGAAAAACCTGGCTGTCTTTTATTTCGATTATTTTTGCCTTTAAGGAGTCTTCTACTTTTGCTATTTCCTTGGGATGGTCGATTATTTTCCAGTCCAGTTCCGAAATATGAATTAATCCCTCAATTGACGGATTATCGGCAAACCTCGCAAAAACGCCGAAATTCGTCACTCCGGAGACAATTACGTCAACCAAATCGCCAACCTTATAATTAGTCAATAATTTTTTGATGTCTTCTTCCGCCGCTTCTCTCTCGGAAATAATTAGCTTGTTATTGCGGGAATTCAAATCAATAATTTTTACCTTCAACTCCTGGCCAACTAATTTTTTAAGTTCTTTAATAATTTCATTTTTATCGCTTCCTTCAACTCTTGGATAATTTTTGACGCTTAATTGCGAAACCGGCAAAAAAGCTTTAATGCCGTTTATTTCCGCAACAAGCCCTCCGCTGTTTGCCCCATTCAATTTAACCTCTAAAATTTCGCCTTTTTCCATTAATTCTCTCAAAAATTGCCATTCTTTCTGTTTATGAGCGCCAGCCAAGGAAAGTTCAACAAAGCCGTCTTCATTGTCGATTGAAACAACCTTAACACTCACCTTGTCGCCGGCTTTAAGATTTTTTAAAATATCTTTTGCGTTGGAAATTTCCGAACTATAAACAATTCCTGTTCCAAACCTCCCCAAATCAAAATAAACAGCTTTTGCTGTTTTTGATAAAAGCGCCGCTTCAACTAAATCGCCGTCTCTTAAATAAGAAACTCCGTCGGGTTCGTTTTTCAGCAATTGCGAAAAAAAAGATGTTTTATTTTCAGTTTTTTGAACCATAAAATTATTTCCTCGGAAGCGGCTCAAAAATTTTTGGCCTCCCGAAGTAGTCAAGTAATATTAAAGTAAACCCATTTGAAAAGCAAGGGTTTTAATGATATAATTACAAAAAATAAAACGCTAATTTAATAGCGTTTTATTTTTCTAATAATCCACATTTTTATCACTTAATTATGATAATTTCGTATTACGGCGAAGGATGCTTTAAAATCCAAAGCGGCGAATTAAATATTTTAACTGACCCTCCTAATCCCTCAAGCGGTTTGCCGGCGCCGCGTTTTAAAGCCGACCTGATTGTAAAAACCCTTGCTCAAATCCCAAGCGCCAATGAACCATCAAACCAGCAAGATAACCAGTTAATTTACGGCCCGGGCGAATATAATGTTAAAGAAATCGATCTTATCGGATTGGGCCTAGCCAAAGAATCAACTAATAAATTCATTAAAACTATTTATATTTTAAAAGCTGAATCATTGCGGATTTGCCTTCTCGGCCATATTTCCGAGCTTCCCGAGCCGTTAGTCGCCGAACGCCTTGAAGAAATAGATATTTTATTTGTCCCTGCCGGAGGCAAACCGTTTTTAGACCAAAAATTAGCCGCTAAACTCATTAAACAGATAGAGCCTAAAATAATTATTCCCTCTTTTTTCAAAATTCCCGGCTTAAAAAGGCCGGCCGCCGACATTAAAGAATTTTTAGAAGAAGTAAATCACGGCAAAAGCGAACCGGTGGAAAAATTAACCATTAAGAAAAAAGATTTGGTTGAAATCAAAAAAAATAAAGTTGTTCAATTAATTTCTCATTAAATAAAATGAAATTGCTTATCGAAAAAATTCAAAATTCCAGCGAGCAAACCAAAAAGCGGTGGCTTTTTATCTTTAGCGCCGTTTCCATGATTATCATAATATCTTTGTGGCTGGTTTATTTGAATTATTCGCTCGGCAAAACATCCGAAATTGCAAAAGATGAGCAAACGGAAATTGGATTTTTTAAAGTTTTCCAAACCGGCTTAAAAGTTGTTGGCTCGTCTCTTAGCCAAAAAGCCGGTGATTTAATTTATAAAATAATGGGCGAAAGAACGGTATTAATGAAATAAATATAAGAAATTAACGCGGAATTATGACCAAAATTGAAAAACGTGAAATAACCGAAGAATTAAAAGAATCTTATCTGGATTATGCGATGTCCGTTATTGTTTCGCGCGCCTTGCCTGATGTCCGCGACGGCTTAAAACCCGTCCAACGGCGCATTCTCTGGGCAATGTGGGACGACGGTCTGACTTATGGCGCTAAATTCCGAAAATCCGCCAACGTTGTCGGACAAGTAATGGCCCGTTATCACCCTCACGGCGACACTGCAATCTACGACGCCTTAGTCCGGCTAGATATTGAAAAAGAAACTGTCAATTGGCAGCCCAATTACGACACCAGCCGTAATGAACCGAAAGTTTTGCCCGCCAAGCTGCCCAATCTTTTATTAAACGGCTCATCCGGCATTGCTGTCGGCATGGCGACAAATATTCCTCCTCACAATTTAAGCGAGTTAGTCAGCGCCATTTCCCATTTAATTAATAATCCCAAAGCCACCACCCAAGATTTAATGCAATTTATCCAAGGACCTGATTTTCCGACCGGCGGCATTATTTACGACAAAAAATCAATTATTGAAGCTTATACTTCCGGCCGCGGCCCGGTCACTATTAGAGCCAAAACAGAAATCACTGAACGCTCCAAAAACCAATTCAATATCATCATCACGGAAATCCCTTATCAGGTAAATAAATCAGAATTAATTATAAAAATCGCCTCTCTTGTCCAGGAAAAAAAAGTAGAGGGTGTCCGCGACATCCGCGATGAAAGCGACCGCGACGGCATGAGAATTGTCATTGAATTAAAAAACGATGCCAATGCCCAAAAAATTTTAAACCAGCTTTTCAAGTACACCGATCTCCAGCGCGATTTCCATTTTAATATGATTGCCCTGTCCGGCGGTCTTCAGCCCCAATTAATGTCTTTAAAAGACATTCTTTCCGCTTATGTTGAACACCGAAAAGAAGTTGTCCGCCGCCGCGCTGAATTCAACCTTAAAAAAGCCAAAGAAAGAGCTCATATTTTGGAAGGTTTATCAAAAGCTCTCTCGGTTATTGATAAAATTATCAAAACCATAAAAGAATCAAAAGATTCCGAAGAAGCCCATCAAAAATTGGTGAAAAATTTCAAACTCACCGCCATCCAAGCCGCGGCAATTTTAGAAATGAAATTAAGGACATTAGCCGCCTTGGAAAGGAAAAAAATCGAAGATGAACTCGAAGAAAAGAAAAAATTAATCAGCGAATTGGAAATTTTGCTTAAAAGCCCGCAAAAAATTTTAAAAGTCATTGAAACCGAGCTTTCCGAACTCCAAAAAAATTACGGCGGAGAGCGGCGGACCAAATTAGTTATCTCCGGTTTAAAAGAATTTAAAGAAGAAGATTTAATTCCTCAAGAAGAAGTTATTATCACTTTGTCTTCCAGCGGCTATATTAAAAGAATTCCGCCCACGACTTTCAAAACCCAAAAAAGGGGAGGTAAAGGCCTTATCGGCTCTGAAGTAAGCGAAGAGGATTTTATCAGTCATTTTGCTTCTGCCAACACTCATGACAATATTTTATTTTTCACCGATAAAGGAAAAGTTTTCCAGACAAAAGTTTATGAAATTCCCGTTGGCTCCCGCACCGCCAAGGGAAAAATTATCCAAAATTTCCTGGAAATCCCTTCTGATGAAAATATAAACGCGATTATCAGCTATCCCGACTCCGCCGCCGAAAAAAAATTCCTGGTCATGGCCACTCAAAACGGCACAATTAAAAAAACCTCTCTTGAAGAATTCTCCAATGTCCGCCGCAGCGGAATCATTGCGATTAATCTTCAAAAAGGAGACCTTTTAAAATGGGTAAAAATTTCTTCCGGCGCTGATGAAATTTTTATCGCCACCGGCCTCGGCCAAGCTATTCGCTTTAAAGAATCTCAGCTCCGTCCCATGGGCCGTTCCGCTTCCGGCGTCCGCGCCATCAAACTTAAAAAAGACGACTTTGTCGCCGGCCTTGATATTATTAAAAAGGAAAAAATCGGCAATATTTTAATTGTCACGGAAAACGGATTTGCCAAGCAAACCGCTCTCAAACAATACAAAACTCAAAGCCGGGGAGGCAGCGGCATTAAAACTGCCAATATAAATTCCAAAACAAAAAAAATCATTGCCGCCCAGTTAATTTCCGATGAAGAAGAGATTCTTGCCTTGTCCGCCAAAGGCCAAATTATCAAAACCGAAATAAAAACCATCCGCACCGCCGGCCGCGCCACTTCCGGCGTAAGAATTATGAAGCTCAAAGAAGGGGACAAAATAGCCGGAATTGTGATATTATAAAATATATCCGCGATTTTCCTTCAAATTCGTTGTCCGCCTATTAAATAAATGAATTTTTCCAAACAACAGCTCATAATAATTTTTTCCGTAATTGGAATTGTTTTATTTTTTGTTTTAGTTTTTCTCGGCGTCATTCCCGGATTAAGAAAGGATAATTCTGGCAAAGGCGGACCTTTTGATAATACTGAAAAAATCCAAATAAGCTTTTGGGGTGTTGACGAAGCATCGAATATTGAACTAATCCTCGACGCTTATTCTAAAATCAACCAATCGGTAAATATTAGCTACACCCAATTTAATGAATCCAATTACGAAAAATCTCTAGTTAATTCCTTAGCCAGCGGACAAGGTCCGGATATTTTAATGTTTAATAATTCTTGGCTGCCGAAACATTCCGATAAAATTGCTTTTGCCTCGGAAACTCAAATCAATCTTAAAAAAATTCGTCAAATATTTCCGGCCGTGGTGGAACAGGATTGCGTCAGTGAAAATAAAATATATTGCCTTCCTATTTATATCGACACCTTGGCTTTTATTTACAACAAAGATCACTTTGATTCCAAAGGCATTGCCGTTTTGCCGACTAACTGGCAAAATTTTCAATCAATTATTTCCCGCCTCCGTGAAACTGATTCTGGCAATAAAATTATCAAAGCCGCTGCCGCTATCGGCGGCTCCAACAAGAGCATCGATTCCGCTTCTGATTTGCTTAGCTTAATAATGCTCCAAAGCGAAGATAATCCGCCCTCTAGCCCCGATGCTTTTAATTTTTATCTCCAATTTTCCAATCCTTCCAGCCAGTATTACACTTGGAATGACAATCTTCGTCCCTCCTTGGACAATTTCAGCCAGGAAACAACTTCCGCAATTTTCAATTACGCTTCTTCCCTTAAATCAATTCTATCTAAAAATCCTTCGCTCAATCTCGCTGTCTCGCCAATGCTCCAATTCAATGAAAAAAAACCGATTAATTACCCCCGGTATTGGGCATTAGCTGTTTCCAAACAAAGTAAAAACTCCAAACTTGCTTGGGATTTTATTATTTCCGCGAGCACTAACTCAACAATCGCTAAAACTTA
>Ga0076074_119_pt1 | contig 16684 bp, 17 predicted proteins | sample RifGroC1_FD_68184 | JGI IMG/M metagenome (GOLD analysis project Ga0076074, IMG submission 68184) | Parcubacteria (Wolfebacteria) bacterium GW2011_GWC1_37_10 | reverse complement strand
TTAAATTTAGCGGTTATTATTTTCGGAGTTTTAATTTTAGCCGCGATTGTTGGCTTTGGAGCTTATTATCTGGCATCAATATTATTTGAATAAAAAATGTTAAAAAAAGATTTACAACAATTTAAAAAGAAGCTTGAAGAAGAAAAAATAGATATTGAAAAAGAGCTTAAAGAACACAAAAAAATGCCCCGCTTTGGCACGGAGTCAACTGATCCCGACCAGGAAACAGATGAATCGGAAGAATACGGCAATCAGCTTTCTATTATCCAGACTTATAAATCTCGTTTGTCTGATATCAATTCAGCCTTGAAAAAAATAAGCAATAATAAGTACGGCATCTGTGAAAAATGTAAAAGCGAGATTGGATTGAATTTGTTAAAAATAAATCCAGAATCAAGATTGTGCAAAGAATGTAAGAAGAAGGCGTAATTAGCTAAGTAATGAAGAATTTCTCCAAAATTTATTCCGCCGAGCTTGAAGGCATTGATGCCAAATTAATTGAAGTGGAGACCGACATTAATGTCGGTCTCCATTCTTTTAATATTGTCGGCTTGGCTGACAAGGCCTTAAACGAAGCGCGGGAAAGAGTTTCCTCCGCTCTTAAAAATTCAAGCATTAAGCCGCCCACCAAAGAAAACCGCCGCATTACCATAAATTTGGCTCCAGCTGATGTCAAAAAAACCGGCTCTCAGTATGACTTAGCCATTGCTGTCGGCTATCTTCTGGCAACTAAGCAAATTAAGGCATTTAATACAGGCGATAAAATTTTTATCGGTGAACTTTCTTTGGAAGGAACTCTTAGGCCGGTCAACGGCAGTTTAAATATTGCCCAATTGGCAAATAAACTCGGTTTTAAATTTTTATTTCTTCCCAAAGCTAACGCAGTTGAAGCAGCGGTAATCGCCGGCATAAAAGTTATTCCTGTTTCAAATTTGGAAGAATTGATTAATCATCTTGAAGAAAGAGAGCAGATTGGTTTTCAGGAACCGGTTCTGTTTCAATCAACCAATTATTGCGACATAGACATCTCTGAAGTTAAAGGACAGGAAAATGCCAAGCGAGCTTTGATGGTTGGAGCTGCGGGAGGCCACAATATTTTAATGTCCGGACCGCCCGGCGCCGGCAAAACAATGCTGGCTCAATCCTTAATTTCTATTTTGCCTCCGCTTGAACTGGAAGAAGGCATTGAAATTACTAAAATTTATAGCGCCGCTGGATTTCTCAAAAATAAAAATTTCATAAACTCCCGGCCTTTCCGCGCGCCTCATCATTCCGCTTCTTTGGTTTCTATTGTCGGAGGCGGAGCCAACCCTCGGCCCGGAGAAATTAGTCTTGCTCATCGCGGCGTTTTATTTCTTGATGAAATCCCGGAATTTCACAGAGACATTTTGGAATCTCTGCGCCAGCCGCTTGAGAGCGGAAATGTTTGCGTTTCTCGGGCAAAAAATGTTTTGAATTTTCCCGCCAGATTTTTGCTGGTCGCCGCCATGAATCCCTGCCCTTGCGGGTATTTCAGCGATTCTCAAAAGAATTGCCGCTGCAGCGCCAATGAAGTTTTTAGATATCAGAAGAAAATTTCCGGCCCTCTTTTGGACAGGATTGATATTCAGATTGAAGTGCCGAGAATAAAAATAGAAGAGCTTAGAAAGCCGCACAAAGATGATTCCAGAGGAGAAATCAAAAAGAAAATTTTAAAAACTCTGGAAATTCAAAAACAGAGATTTTCAAAAACTAATCCCAAAATTCGCCTTAATTCGGAAATGAGTTCCAAGCAGGCGGAAAAATTCGCTTTATTTTCTCAAGATGCAGAAAATTTTTTGAAAAATATTTTAGAAAAGTCTTTTGTCTCCGGGCGAGGTTATTTCCGGATTTTGAAAATCGCCCGCACTATCGCTGATTTGGAAGAAGAGGAAAAAATAAAAAGCCATCATTTAGCAGAGGCTTTCCAGTATAGGGTGAGGGAGAAAGAGTAATCGCTAATATACGAATTTGTATATTTGCGTTTGATTCGTATATTAGCGATTACTCAGTGGATTTTCCGCGCCATAAACTTCAAAATGTAAATGGCAGCCGGTTGGTCCATGAGTGTTTCCCGTGTTCCCCATATAGCCGATTAAGTCGCCTTTTTTAACATATTTTCCAATTTGAATAACTGTTCTTTCCAAATGGGCATAACGGGTCTGGGTATAATTTTGATGTTCTAATAATATAAAAATTCCATAACCGTCATTCCAGCCATCACTGCCGCTGCCCAATTCTTTGTCAGCAACCGCAATTCCTTCAGCTGACGCGTAAATAGGCGTACCGCATCTGTTGGCAATATCAACCGCGTTATTTTTATGCAAAACTCCCCAATTCCAGCCAATGGTTGGCGGAGCAAAATATCCCAAATTTTTCTTTTTAGTCGGATGGTTTATTGAATTTGTCTGGCTTAAAGCATCGGAATTAAGCGCTAAATTAATCTCTATTATTATTGATGTTTCTTGAAAATTGTTGTTGATAGCTGCCAGAGAATCTCCATAATTTTCTGTTAAGGATTTTTCTTCAACCGGACCGCCCAAAGTTTCTCTAATTTCCGCTTTTAACGGATTGGATTTGCTGGTAAAAGCTAGATTTATCGCCAAAACCCCTATAATCAAAAAAAGTCGCCAGGGGATAGCGCTTCGTTGTTTGAACAGATATTCAATTTTATCTATTATAGTACTAATGAGTTTAGTATATCAAAATCTCAACGAGAATCAACGCCAGGCTGTGGATTGCCAAAACGGCCCTCTTTTAATTGTGGCCGGAGCCGGCTCTGGCAAAACAAGGACTTTAACCAGCCGTCTAATGTTTTTGCTCAACTCAGGCATCCCGGCAGAAAAAATTATTGCCATTACTTTCACCAATAAAGCCGCCGATGAGATGGTAAATAGGGTCAAGAGTCAGATGGCAAATGCCGGCGGTCCGTTTATCGGAACATTTCATTCTCTTGGAGCGCGGATTCTGAAAAAAGAAGCGAAATTTTTAGGCCGCAGCCCCAATTTTTCAATTTTTGACAACGACGATTCTTTAAAGCTTATAAAAAACATCGCTAAAAATTTTAATTTAACGGAAAAAGAAAAAAGAAAAATCAGCCCCGCTTTTCTGCAGAAAGATTTTTCCCGCATCAAAAATGAGATGTCTGATTCTGAAAACGAGGAAGAAATCGTAAAATATTTTTTTAATCAATATGAGCTTGAGCTCCAGAGAAACAACGCCTTTGACTTCGAAGATTTGATTGAAAAACCGGTTTCTCTTTTTTTAAAAAATCGGGAAACTTTGGAAAAATATCAAAACCAGCATCAGTATATTTTGGTGGACGAATTTCAAGATACTAATCCGGCCCAATACCAATTTATAAAACTTTTGGCGCAAAAGCATAAAAATTTAAGCGTGGTCGGTGACGATGCCCAGTCAATTTATAAATTTCGCGGCTCTGATTTCAGGAATTTCTTGGATTTTGAAAAAGATTGGCCGGACACCAAAATTGTTTTATTGGAGCAAAATTACCGCTCTACTGCCAATATCATTAATGCCGCCTCTGCTTTGATTAAAAATAATAAATTTCAGAAATCAAAAAATCTCTGGACTGAAAATCCGGAAGGAGACAAGATAAAATTAATTGAACACGATGATGCTTTCTCGGAAGCCGATTATATTGCTGAAGAAATTTTAAGCCGCCGGATTTTCGGCAAAGAAAATTCCACTGCCGTGCTTTACCGGACTAATGCCCAGTCGCGCGCGATTGAGACCGCTTTGATTGAAAGGGGAATAGGCTATTTTATTTTCGGAGGAGTGAAGTTTTATGAAAGGAAAGAAATTAAAGATATTGTGGCGGCTTTGCGTTTTGCTTCTAATCCCAATGATTCCGTGAGCTTGCAAAGGCTGCAAAAGAATTTTCTAAAAAAGACATTTCTTAGGCTTAAAGACGAATTGCCTCATCAAGTTGGGAAATTATCAGCCAGCCAGCTTATCAGTTATGTCCTTGAAATAAGCGATTATTCCAATGAATTAAAGAAAGATTACGCCAATTTCACCGAACGCATTGAAAACCTCAATGAATTGATTTATTTTGCCTCTAATTTTTCTTCCCTTTCTGAATTTTTGGAAAGAGTTTCCCTGATGCAATCAACTGATAATATAAAAAATAATAAAGATTCTCGAAAATCCAATATTAATTTAATGACTGTTCATTTGGCCAAAGGTTTGGAATTTGACAATGTTTTTATCGCCGGCTGCAATGAAGGAGTTTTGCCCCATCAAATGTCGTACTTTAGTGAGGAAGAAATCGAAGAGGAGAGAAGATTGATGTATGTGGCAATGACGCGCGCCCGCCAAAAGCTTTACCTGAATTTTTATCATCTGCCCTCGAGATTTCTCTCGGAAATTCCTGCGGAGTTTTTGGAATTTTCCGTCTCAAAATCAATTGACGACGAGGAGCGCTATATTGAATACTAATATGCCCAGATATTTAGGACAGCATTTTTTAATCAATAGAAATAAAATAAAGCATGCCGTTGAAGCGATGGAGATTGTCGAAGGCGACGTTATTATTGAAATCGGTCCGGGACACGGAGAGCTTACTGGAGAAATAATTAAAGAATTCAAAAATAAAAAAATAGAAAAATTTAAAATATTTTTAATTGAAAAAGACAAAAAACTTGCGGATGATTTAAAAGAAAAATTCAAAAGTGATGAAAATATTGAAATTATTGAAGGGGATGTTTTAAAAATTCTGCCCGATTTATGTTTTAAGTTTCAAGCTTCAAGTTTCAAGATCGTCGGAAACATACCTTATTATATTACCGGATATTTATTCAGGATTATCGGCGAATTGGAAAATAAACCTTCGTTAATTGTTTTTACAATTCAAAAAGAAGTCGCCGAAAGAATTTGCGCTCTGAAACCTAGTTATTCGCATGGGCGCATTCGCATTTCGCGACTGCCCCACACCAGAACAAGTTCGGTGCGGGATAAACTCCGCGGGAGCGAGCGCTATTCGCATGCTATGAATCTTTTAGCCGCCAGCGTTCAGTTTTGGTCAGAGCCCAAAATAATAAGTTATGTTTCCAAAAAAGATTTTCGCCCCGCTCCAAAAGTTGACTCGGCAATAATTAAATTAACACCTAAAACCCAAAACCCAAAATCTAAAACCTATTATCAATTTATTAAAATTCTTTTCAAACAGCCCCGCAAAACAATACTGAATAATCTATCGGCAATCAGTAAACAGCGGGCAGTAATAATAAAAAAAGAAGAAATTGTAAAAAAACTCCAAAAATTTGGAATTAATCCGACCGACCGTCCTCAAAATTTGGATATTGACCAAATAATCGAGTTATCAACATTGTTTTAAGCCATATTTATTATATAATTATTATTAATGAATCGCCTTAAAATCGCGGCAATTGTTTTAGTTATGGTTAGCGGCTTAGCTGGTTCTTATTTCATTGTTAAAAATTCAACCCCCTCCCTTTTATCGGAAAAAAAACTGATGGAAAATTCCGGGAAAAGCGGAATCTCATCTCAAAGCCCGATTGAGTGGGTGAAAAATTTGGTTTCTGGCGATTATTCTCAATCTATTGGCGATTCAAATAATGATTTAAATAATGCCAAGAATGGTTTTAATAAGGAAACGGCCAATCTTACCGAAACTGTTGCCCAATCATTGTTTGGGAAAATGAAAACAATGGATCAAAGCGGCAACGATCCTTTTGGCAATTTTGATATTAACAATTCGGAGAATCAAAAATTAGTTGACGAAGCGCTGGTTAATCTAAAAAATCAATTTTCGTTGGATTTTGATTTAAATGAAGAAGATTTAAAAATCTCAGCGGATAATTCTTTGAATAATAAGGCGCGATATCTTGAAGAAACCGGTAAAATTATTTTGAAAAACGCTGATGATTTTTACAATAATCCCGCTAAAGCGGTGGAATCAGCTGTTGATATGGGAAATGTTTCCGGAGTAAAAAATTTAGCCGATACTTATCAAAATATTTATTCGGAATTCTTAAACACTTCAGTCCCGTCAGATTGGCTCGATTTACATAAGCGATATCTTGAAATTTTGAAAAAATCAGAATTAATTTACCGTGATTTAACAGATATTCAGAATGACCCTATTAAGGCCGCGGTCTTAATTCAGATATTGCCTGAAATTGTTGTTAAGGAAACTGAAATTAAGAAAGAATATTATTGGAAATCCATGGAGATTAATTCTTAAATTATGATTTACCGCGAATATAAATTTTTTATAAATACGCAAATATGAATTTTTTTGGGAAAAATATATTTTTTTTTCTTGTTTTAGTGATTATTTTTAATTCGTCAAATGGTTTTTTTATGCCGGACAAAGCTGATGCTATAGCGACATCACAGTTGTGGGCGCAAATTACTGAAATAGGAAAAGTTGTAGAAAGCACGGTTGGTTCTTGGACGCGGTGGGCTGAAGAAAAAATGGGGAAAAAATTGCGCGATATCGTTGCCAAAAAAATGATGGATTATATTGTTGACGAAACTGTCAAATGGATTCAGGGCGGCGGCGAGCCGAAATTTATCGGCAATTGGAATGTGCTTTTGAAAGAAGCCGGCGATATTGCCTTTGAAGAAGTGGTTAACGAACTTGGCGTGGCCGGGCTTTGTCAGCCGTTTGGCATTCAGGTCCGCTTGGCTCTTTTGCCGGTTAAGAAATTTTACAAGCGGGCCGAATGTACTTTGGATAAAGTTGTTTCCAATATAGAAAATTTTTACATTGATTTTTCCGTGGGCGGCTGGAACGGCTATTTAGCCAGTTTTGAGCCGCAAAATAATTTCTATGGCCAGGTGATTATGGCTTATGACGAAATAACCAAAAGATCGCAGGAAAATAAAGAAGCGGCTAAAAGCGAAGGTATTGCGGGCGGAGGATTTTTATCGGAAAAAAGATGTCTTGAGTATGCTCCTAATGAAGATTTAAATGCTAAGGCTCAAGCTTGTAGTGATAATTTTTCTGGTGATCAATTAAAATTATGTCTCCAAGAGGCGCAGAAAGCCGCTCCGTCATCTAAGTGTCTGAAAGAAGAAATTATCACTCCGGGCGATACGGTTGGCAAAGTTATGGGTGAGGCCGTTACTTCCGATTCCAAATGGGCTGCCAATATCCAAAGCTGGACATCGGCTTTGGTTAACGCGGCGATTAATCGTTTATTCCAGGAAGGACTGCGAGCAATGGTTGGTTCTGCCCAAGGCGGCCGCATAAAACCCTTTTATCCTTCTGATTACCAGGACTTGGTAACTTCGGACACTCAGCAAACAAAAAACACGCTGACAAAAGAAGCTAAATCTTTCCTTAGTGAGTGGCAGGCAATTTCAAATTACAAAAATTTATCGCTTTCTTACGCTGAACAAATGTTAGCAGATTTAAAAGAAATAAAATTAAATAATTGCATGGTCACTGATGGAGAAATTTCAACAGCCTCTTCCACTGTGAGTGTTCTTCAATCCGAGGTTAATGACCTTAATAATAAAATCAAGGAGGCCACCGATGTGATTAACCAAATAGAGAGCGCCAAAACCAATGAAAATTTAATGAATGCCCAGTATGCTTACGACAAATTCCGGAACAAATACGGCGAGCTAATGTGGCAGCAGATTACAAGCGGAGATGTTAGAAACAGCGCCAAAGCGCAATCCGAAGATTTATATAACCAGCTTTATGGAACAGGCGGCAATCTTTCAAGCGGTCTGAGTATCGACCAAAGGTTGAAAATTTGCACGATGGGCCCCGGCGGCAAAAAGTCAGGCGCTCTGTAAAATTATTGAGTTATCGTAATTTTATGAAATTCTTCCTCAAAAATAAAAAAATATTCAGCTTATTGATAATTTTATCATTAACAATTGGATTTATTAGTCTGGTTCATGCCGAAACTACTCAAAATCCCGGCGGAATTACTCCAAACACAGCTGATCAACAAGCCAAAGATACTGCCAGCAGTTTTAGCCTGCTTGGTTGGATAAGTTCAAGATTTGTTGCATTAGCTGCTCTTATTCTTGATTTTTCAATTTATCTCAGCAATGGAATTTTAGATCTTCCGGCTGTTAAAATAGGTTGGGAAATAGTGTTGAGTTTTGCCAATTTGGGATTTGTTTTGGCGATTATTATTATTGCTTTTGCCACGATTTTAAGAATTGAATCATATTCCATTAAAAACATTCTTTGGAAGCTTATTGTGGCTGCCATTCTTGTTAATTTTAGTTTAGTCATTGCCGGAGCTATTCTGTCGGTTTCTGACATCTTGTTTAATATCTTTATGAGTAAAATAGGAAAAGACAGTGTGTCTGATGCTTTGGCAAATGCTTTAAATCCTCAAATGGCGACTGCGGTTAAAGATAAAGATAGTATGATATCGAATATTGTAGGATATGTAGGAACCATTATTGATATGGCTAGCAATGGCCCTCTTTCGTTTTTTGGGAGCATGATTATCAGCCTTATTTTTTCAATTATATTCACTTTCTTGATGATTTTATCAATTTTAGCGGTTGCGATAATGTATTTTATAAGAGCGCTTCACTTAATTATTCTTTTAATAATTTCTCCCATTGTCTGGCTTTTGTGGATTTTTCCTAATACTCAAAGTTACTGGAAAAGCTGGTGGAGCAGTTTTCTTCGTTGGACATTTTTTGCTCCTTTAATGATGTTTTTCATTTATCTTACTGTAGTAACTGCTGGTTGTATTACTCCCAATAATACTTGCGTATCTGGCGGAACCGGAAATTTTACTGATTCAGTCACAAAAACAATGGGTACAGAGGTTGGAAAGGCGCTTAGCGGCAGCGCGATTAATGGAGATAATTTCTGGACATGGGCCGCTAATTTAATTTTACTTTTGGGAATACTTGTCGGCGGTTTGTTTATTTCCAATAAAATGGGCATTGCCGGCGCCGGTTGGGCGTTAGGCATGGCGCAAGGCGCGGCTAATAATTTTGGCAGTTGGACAAAGAGAAAGGGCAAGCAATATGGAACAGCCCCATTCAGGTGGAAAAAAGAAGGAGGAAAATCTTTATCTGATAAAATTACGGATTGGTCGTCAAAAACTCCGACAAGGAGACTTACAACCGGTTGGATTGCCAGGGGAATTACTAAAGCAACAGTAGGAGGAGGCGAGGATTTGGTAAAACATCACGAAAAAGAAGTTGCCGGTATGTCTTTGGCCGAAGTTAGGCCGGAGAATTGGGCGATATAAACATGACGGAATTAGCCACTCAAGCCAATAAAAATTTGTTTGCCAGATATAATCAAGGCAAAGCGTTTGGGGATATTGAAAAAGGAGGATTAATGAGTGTTGGAATGGCGGAGGAAATTAAAAAGATGAATGAAGGCAAGGATTATGACCAGGGAAAATTATTGGCAGAAACAGAAAGATTAATGAGCGGCGTTAAAAAAGATTATGAAAAATCTGCATTTAAGGCCGTATTTAGCGGGGAAGCTAAATTAGGTTTGTCTAGAGAAAATCTTGAAAAATTATCGGAATACATTGCTCGTGGTATAGCAACGAAAAATTATTCTTTAGTGGCGAATTTTATGCCGAAATTTGATGCAAAATCTAGAGATAATTTTAAGGAAATGTATGAAAAAGTGCTTGGAGATTTCCCAATAGATGCAGAAGCTAGAAAAGCTTATAAACAAACAATGGAAAATTATGCAGTCGGGTTGTCTCCAACAGAGGCAGCAGCTACAGCAGAAACTCCAAAACCAGAAGCTCCAAAAGCTTAAAAAAATATGTTAAAAATTTCCAAACAACAAATAAATGAAAGGTGGGATGCTACTCCGGAGATCCTTAGAGAATCATTGTGCTCTTTTGAAAACGGAAAAATTATTTGGCAGATTGGAAAAGAACAGCATCTTGATGATAAAAAAATCGGAATAATTGCCGCTCTTTCCGGCTATGCTATTTATGGATTTATTCAGTTAAATGATTTGGCAAAAGAAATCAAAGAGAATCTTAATCTTCATAGTGAAATTGCTGATTCCATTGCTAAAGAAATTGAAAGCAAAATTTTTTCCTCGATCAAAAACGAAATGGAAAAAAGTTATGACTCCTCGTTAATTCATAAACCTGCCGGAGATTTTAAGGAGGATATTCTTGATTTACGAACTCAAATGCCAAGCCCGATTAAAACCGAACCGGAAAAAATTATTTCGCCAGAACCCGCGCCAATTCAAAGCGAACCTGTGGGAGAAGCTCCGTTAATCATCCATAAAGAAGCGGAGTTCAAGCCGGTTTTAGGTGCTAAAAGGCCGTTAAGCGGATTATTCGGCGCGTTAAAGGGTAAAGAAGAAATAAAGCCGATTACCGCTCAAATAGAAATCTTAAGCAAAGAGCCGCCGCTTCCTTCCATTGAAGAACAGCTTAAAAATATAAAAATAACTCCGGAAAAGAAAATAGAAGAGCCAAAAATTATCTCCCAAGAACCAGCCAAGCCAAAAATAGTCCATTACACTGACTTGCGCACGCCTCTTCCGCCTCTTCCAATCGACCAAAAGAAAACAACAGAAGCGATTTCTAAGGCGCCTCTTTCTGTTTTGCCATTGCCAAAACAAAAAAAGAAAGGATTTTTTAGTTGGTTAATCGGGATTTTTATTGGTAAAGAAAAAACTTTAAAGGAAATTTCAGATAAAGATATACTAATGGAAATTCCAATTCCCCAAAATATGCCCGAAGTTAAAATTCCAATCCAGCCAATAATTCCGGAAAAGCCCCCGATTCCTTCTCCGCCCTCTCCTAAACCCGTTGTCGAAATTCCAAAACCGCCAAGAGAGGAAACCAAAGTTTTTGAAATAAAAACTCAAAACATCCCCAAAAATATTCCCGTTGCAAAGCCGGTTCTTCCTCAAGAAGCTGTTAAAATTCAGCCTCCAATTCCTCCAATTCCAAAAGCCGAGCCCCCAAAAACAACTTCTAGTGAAGAAATAATTGACCTTAGAACATTTGAGAAATTTAAAGGCAATAATTAAATATATAAGATGAATTTATGCAGTTTCAAATTCCCCAATTTATTGATATTGAAAATAAAATCGTCGGGCCTCTAACTCTTAAGCAATTTTTATATTTAGCTGCGGCCGGCGGTCTCGATTTCTTGTTATTTTTTGTTCTGGCAACTTGGCTTTGGGTATTTATCGCGGCAATCATTGCGGTCATTGGTTTAGCTTTGGCATTTGGAAAATATAACGGCCAATCCTTGCCTAAAATCGGCCTTTATGCTTTTGGTTTTATGTGGAAGCCAAGGCGCTACTTTTGGCAAAGGGAAATTAAGCAAAAAACTATTCAAATTTCTTCAATTGGCGACCAAAGAAGAGATTTGAAAAATTATCTTCCTCAAATGCCTAATGTAAAAAAACTCTGGGTTGATTTAATGACCAGCAAAGCGCCTATTCCTAAAAGGGAAAAATCAGCTTCTCCTCATTGGGGCAGGCAGCCAAAAGAAAAATTCGAGGTTTTAAAAAAAATAACAGGGGATAAAGAAATTGCGAGAAGAGTCGATTACCGTTAGAATTAAACAATATATGGCAAATAATCAAAATACATCAACTCAGCAATTTGTTGAAATAGAAGACATCAGGGACGGAATTTTAATTTTAAAAAACGGCGGTCTTCGCCGCGTTTTAATGGTCTCGGGCGTGAATTTTGACCTTAAATCGGAAGAAGAGCAAAATCTAATAATTTATTCCTTCCAAAATTTTTTAAACACTCTGGATTTTTCCGTCCAATTCCTCATTCATTCAAGGAAAATGAATATTAACAGTTACTTGGATAAATTAAGAGAGCGCCACGATATCGAAACAAATGAATTATTGAAGAACCAGATATTGGAATATATTGAATTTATAAAATCTTTTGTTGAAACCAATGCCGTGATGACTAAAACTTTTTTTGTTGTTGTTCCTTATGACCCTGTTCAAATTCCCAAAGCCGGCATGGAATTGATTTCTTCTTTAAAATTCTGGGAAAAAAATAAAATGGTAAAAAAAGATGAAGGCATTGACCAGAAAATAACGCAAATCAATCAAAGAACAGACCAGGTTATAACCGGCCTAAATCAAGGCGGATTAAGAACAGTGGCTTTAAACAATGAAGAGCTGATAGAATTGTTTTATAATTTATATAATCCCCAAGAAGTGGAGAAAAAAGAATTAAAAATAGCCAAACAATAAAATGGAACAATTTAAAATTCAACAACCTTACGCCGCTTCGGAGAAAGACGTTAAAAATGTCATTGCTCCGGCTGCCATTGAAAATAATCCCAATTATCTAAAATTAGGCGATAAATTCATAAAAACGCTTTTTATTTTTACTTACCCTCGTTATCTTTCCAGCGGTTGGTTTAATAATGTTATCAATATGCCGGAGCTGATGGATATTTCTGTTTTTGTCCATCCGGTTGATACTGCGATGGCTTTAAAAAATTTGCGCAAAAAAACCGCCCAGATCGAAGCTCAATTAATGGAACGAGAAGAAAAAGGCCTTGTTCGCGAACCAATGCTTGAGACCGCTTACCAAGACATAGAAATGCTTCGTGACGCTCTTCAGCAGGCGCAGGAAAAAATGTTCAATGTCAGCGTTTATGTGACCCTTCAAGCTGATTCCTTGGAAGAACTTAACAAATTTTCGGAAAAAATTAATTCTTTGTTTGAAAGCCAATTGATTTATGTCAAGCCGTCAATCTTCCAGCAAATTGAAGGATTTTCTTCTGTTTTGCCGATTTGCCAGGACAAATTGATGGTTAATACTCCTCTTAACTCCGGTCCGACTTCTTCCTTGTTTCCGTTTGTTTCTATGGATCTTACCTCTGATGAGGGAATTTTATATGGAATTAACCGCCACAATAACAGTTTGATTATTTTTGACCGCTTTTCTTTGGAAAACGCCAACTCCGTTGTTTTTGCTAAAGCCGGTTCTGGAAAAAGTTTTTCCGTAAAGTTGGAAATTTTAAGATCTTTAATGATGGGTACGGATATTTTAGTCATTGACCCGGAAAATGAATATGAAAAATTATCCAATACGGTCGGCGGAAGTTTTTTCAAAATTTCTTTGACTTCCGACGACTCTCTTAATCCTTTTGATATTCCTATTATCCCCAAAGGAGAAGATCCGGCCGATGTTTTTAAATCGCATATTCTTAATTTAACCGGCTTGGTTAAATTAATGCTTGGCAAAATTACGGCTGAAGAAGACGCTATGCTTGACAGGGCGATCACGGAAACTTACGCTTCCCGCGGCATTACTCATCAGACAAAAGATTTCTCCGCTGTCCAGCCGCCGCTTTTGGAAGATTTACAGACTGTTTTGCAAAATATGGAGGGCGGCCGCAGTTTGGCTCAACGGCTTTATAAATTTGTTAGCGGCACTTACGCCGGATTCACCAATCGGCCGACTAATATCGACATCAAAAATCGTTTGATTGTTTTTTCTGTTCGTGATCTGGAAGAAGAATTAAGGCCGATTGCCATTTATATGGTTCTTAATTTCGTTTGGAATTTAATCAGGGCTGAATTAAAAAAGAGGATTTTAGTAATTGACGAAGCTTGGTGGATGATGAAATATCCCGATAGCGCTTCTTTTTTGTTTTCTTTGGCAAAGCGTTGCCGTAAATATTATCTTGGTCTTACCACTATCACTCAAAATGTCGCTGATTTTTTGGAATCGCCTTATGGCCGTCCGATTATCACCAATTCATCTCTTCAGCTTTTGCTTAAACAATCGCCTTCGGAAATAGAATCTGTTGCCAAAACTTTTAACCTTTCTGAAGCGGAAAAACAGCTTTTACTGGAAGCCAATGTCGGCGAAGGATTATTTTTTGCCGGTCTAAAGCACGCCGCTATCCAAGTTGTCCCGTCTTATTTCGAAAATAAGATTATCACCACCAATCCCGAGGAAATATTGGAAATGGATAAATAACATGGAAGAAGATAAAAAAATTCCTTTGCCGGCAACTATTCTGATAATGCTTTATATCGGATTGTTAGACCTTGTCGGAATATTGCTTGTTTTTGTGGGATTGGACGATTTTCTTATTTTGGATATTTTAACCTTTCCGGTAACGCAATTTTATTTTAGAATAAAAGGAGTGGCGGCCAATGCCGATTTAGCCGCCAGCATACTGGAATTGATTCCTTATGTCGGCGCCCTTCCCATTAAAAGCATTGGCGTGGCTCTGACTATTTATCTGGCTAATCGTCAAAAAATTGTTCCGCCAGTCGGCGAAACCGCTTAAAATTTTATGAAACCCAATTCAAAAATAAAAATTTTCACATTTCTGCTTTTTACTTTATTTGCTATTTGCTACTTGCTACTTGCTACTATTCCGGCAAACGCTCAAATTTCCTCTCAATTTCTGGTTTCTTGGCAGGCGGAAAGTTATGTTCCCAGCTGGTATCAAGGAAAAATTTTCCCAACTAAAGGAAGCGCGATAAAAGTTGATTTTGAGCTTATTGAAAGCGGCAAAATAATCGATCTTTCCCAATACAAAGTTCGCTGGTATCTTAATGACAAATTAAGAATCAATGAAAACAGCGGTTTAGGAATCAAATCTTTCTCTTTTATCACGACAAATTATCCCAACCAAAATGCCGAGGTTAGAATTGTAATTGTTAATTACAAAGGCCAAGGCGAATTAAATAAAATAGTTGATATTCCCGTTGTTGCTCCGGAAGCGGTAATTAACGCGCCCTATCCGTCTAAAAAAATCGATTATGGCTCTAATTATTTTAAGGTCTATCCTTTCTTTTTTGGTAATTTTGATTACAGCAAATTCGCTTTTGAATGGGCGGTTAGAGGACAATCGGCCAAAGATGACGGCGCATCTAGTGATGAACTTAAATTAAATATTGATTCTCTCGCGCCCTCTGGATTTGAAATTAATGTTTCCGCGGCAATAAAAAATTTATTAAATGAAATGGAATTCGCCGGAAAAAATATTCAATTGCAAGTAAAGTAATTTTTATAAAATGAAAAAAATAATTTTCATAATAATATTTTTGGCAATACTTTCGATAATTGGCTTTCAAATGGTTTTGGCGGCTAATGTTGATTTAAATTGTGCCAATAATGCTTATCCTTGGTGCAAGTCAGCTTCCGAACTCGGTGGCTCAAGCGGCTTAGTCGCCAGATTTTATAACATTGGTCTGGGTTTAGTTGGCTTCACTGCTTTTGGAGCCATTATCTTCGGAGCTATTAAATACACTTTATCCCAAGGCAATCCCGCAAAAATGCAGGATGCTCTGGCTTGGATTTGGGGCGCTGTCTGGGGCATTATTCTTCTTCTCGGAGGTTGGCTTCTTTTAAATACCATTAATCCGGAGATAGTTAGATTGGAATCTCCAGATTTAAAAGAAGTGAAATTGGAAAAAGTGTATTCAACATCAGAAGCCAATCCGTATGTTGTTTCTACAACAACAGCAAGTGGGGAAACAATAAATCTACTGAATTATAATCCAATTTGTAAAAGGTATGAAGATAAAAGTTCTTGCGAAAGTCAATCAAAGTGTTTGTGGACATTAAGCGAAGCTGAAAAAATAAATCAGAATGCTGGAAAGCCAGCGTCAGAAATTAATGGAACTTGTGGAGCTAAATAATTTTAATTAAAAATGAAAAAGATAATTATTACAATTTCCGCAATAATTTTCATTTCCGCTATTTCCTTCGGCGTTTATTTCGCTTGGGAAAAATCGCAGGAGATTTTAAATCCTCCGGCAGCCGATAATCAATCGCAAAATTATCAATTCCAGCCGCAAGAGCCAAAAGAAGAAACTTTAAAAATTTTAAGCGACCAAGCGGTTTTTGCTTATTGGACTGCGGAAAACTCCACTTCCTCGGAAATATTTTATATTAATGAAAGCGGACAGATTTTAAAAATAAAAGATAAAGAAGATGAAATAATCAGCGACCGCCCAATTGAGAATCTTCAGCAAACAAAGGCAAATAAAAACGGAAGTAAAATTATTGTTAAGCAAGGCGCCTCGAGCGCTCCCAAATTTGAAATTTTCGATATTGGTAAAAAAATTTGGCAATCGTTAAATAATGCTTCTGCCGCTGATTTTTCGCCGGACGGAAAAAGCGTTGCTTATTTGGAAAACACCGCAAAATCAAGCAATTTAATGACCAAAGATTTGAAGCTTTAAGGAAACTAAATTCTGAAGGTTTAAAAACCTATGCGTTTGTAGGACCATTACTTCCACATTTTGTCGCGTACCCTGAAAAATTAGATGAATTATTTAAAAAGATTAAGGAAACAGGTACTAATGATATCTATGTAGAGCATATTAATTTGAGTACCTATATTCTGAATAGGCTAAAAAAGGAAGCTGTAGGATTAGATAAGGCTGTGCTTGAGAAATTTTATTCCGAGGCCTCGTCCAGACGAGGCGCCCTCTATCAGCCCGGGGATGTCAGCAAGAATGTGACCATAGAAATCGCCGAGGTTCGGCCCTAGGGTTGTAAACGGGTAGTCGCCGACTTTAGACTTAGCTCGGGTGAGCGCGTTAAGAAGCGAAGATTTACCGACATTGGGACGTCCCAAGAGAGCGACACGGATGCGGTTATCGTCAGTTCTTATCTTGGCCCTCGGCAGTTGCTCGGCTACCGAGATTATAAGCTCTTCAATGCCCTTTTTTTGGCTGACG
>Ga0076074_114_pt1 | contig 17850 bp, 18 predicted proteins | sample RifGroC1_FD_68184 | JGI IMG/M metagenome (GOLD analysis project Ga0076074, IMG submission 68184) | Parcubacteria (Wolfebacteria) bacterium GW2011_GWC1_37_10 | reverse complement strand
GTTTGATTTTTACATAGCTTCTCCCTCAAAAGCACTGTTTGATCTGCTCTATCTAAGGACCCGTCAGTTTAACGGCCTGGACTTAGAAAAAGTTAAAGCAATGGTGGAAGAAGTGTTGCCGAGATTAAGGATGTTAAAGAGACAGACCGCAAAATGGGAAAAAAGATCGGAAGTGGAAAAAGAATTAAACGAATTGGAGAACAATTATTTTTCTTTTAAAATATTTGAAATTAAAAAGGAAAAAGAAAAAATAAATGTTATTGAAAAAGATTTAGAAATAAAAATCGGCGAAAGAGGAAAGGAATTAAAAATCTTGGAAGGCGAAGTGGAAAAAATAGAAAAAAGGCCGGAACAGAAAAGTTTTAGCGAAATTAATATTCAAAAAAAGGAGTTTTTAAATAAGCAATTGAATATTCAAAAAGAAATCAGCCGATTGGAAGCAAAACTGGAATTTCTGAGCGAGCAGAAGGAAACCGAAGAAATCGATTTTAAGAAAGACGAATTATTTATTTTTCTAAAAGACGTAAAAGGCGAATTGGAAAAAGCAATCGCTTTCAGTGAGAAGGGGGAGATAATTGAGGCAACAAAAAGATTGATCGAGAAAATTGAAAGATTTTTAAATTCAAAAAGTGGAAAAACATCGGAAAGGAAACCGCAAATTGAGGAAATCGCGAAATTGAAGGAAGAATTATCGAAAGAAATAAATATTATTGAAGGTGAATTAAAAAAATTGGAAAATTTGGAATTAGAAACAACCTTAAGACTGGAGGATTTTAATAAAAGATTTCAAAAAGCGTATGAGGCGGTGGAAGAGAAAAAGGGAGAAATCTCCTCATTAGAAAGCCAGAGGCAAAAAATAATTTTTGAAAGGGAAAAATATGACTTGAAGTTTTCCGATATAGAAGCGCAGCTTTTGCAAATAGGCAGAAAGGCAGAAGAATTTTATAATATCAAACCGGAATCGGGAAGTCATGACTGGTTTGAAACCGAGCGGAGAATGTTCAAATTGCGAGCAGAGATGGCTAATATCGGAGAGATTGACGAATCTTTGTTAAAAGAAGCGGGAGAAACGGAAAAACATTATAATTTTTTATCAACCCAGATTGCGGATTTGGAAAAAGCTTCGGAAGATTTGAAAGTTTTAATAAAAGATTTAAGAGATAAAATTCACAGCGAGTTTGAGGGAGCAATTCATTCAATTAACGAAAAATTCAATGAGTTTTTCAAGCTGATGTTTGAGGGCGGACATGCGAAGATAAGAATTAAGAAGTATGAATTACGAATTAAGAATAATAATGAAAATGGAGAAGAAGGGGAATCTGATAAAACAGAAGAAGAAACTGAAGAGGAAAAAATAGGAATTGATATTGAAGTCAGTTTGCCGAGAAAAAAAATAACCAGTTTGGAAATGCTTTCAGGCGGAGAAAAAAGCTTGGTTTCAATCGCGGCTTTATTCGCTTTGATTTCAGTGAGTCCGCCGCCATTTTTGGTTTTGGATGAAATTGACGCGCCGCTTGACGAAAAAAATTCTCAGCGTTTCGCCAATTTAATCAAAGAATTCGCTCACCAAACGCAATTTATTATTGTCACTCACAATCGCGCGGTGATGGAAGTCGCTGATGTTTTATACGGCGTGACAATGAATGACGACGGCACTTCAAGAGTTCTTTCTTTAAAATTCGAGGAATCAGTTGCTGTTAAAACAGTTTAAAACAACGGATGAGCCGATTCGGCTCAGCCGCTGTTTATACTTGACTAATTTCTTTCAATGGACTAAATTTAAGCAATTATATGTTGGCTATAAAATTAAAAAGAATAGGTAAAAAAGGGCAGGCGAGCTATCGCTTGATTGTTTCGGAAAAGCGGTCCAAGGTTTTTGGACGCTGTGTTGAAGATTTGGGTTGGCATAATCCCCATACTAATAAGTCAAAAGTTGACCGGGAAAGAGCGGGATATTGGCTGAAAGTGGGAGCTCAGCCGACAGACAGCGTTTATAATATTTTAGTAAAAACAGGAGTTGTTAAAGCTGAAAAGAAAGCTGTTCACAAAAAATCAAAAAAACAGGAAAAAGAAGTAACAGCGCCGGAAGCGCAAGCGACAGCGTAATTTTGATAAATTTGTTTTCCAGATAGTTAAATAAAAGGTCGAAAGAAAATCAGATCAAGATAATAAAAATAGTATGGAAGGTAAAGACCAGAAATTCCTTGAATTTCTCGTCCAATCAATAGTTGACCATCCGGATGCCGTGAAAGTTGAGCGGAAAGTCGATGAGATGGGAGTGCTTTTAACTCTTCATGTTCATCCGACTGATATGGCTCAAGTGATCGGCCGTCGAGGTTCGACAGCTCAATCAATCAGGTCGTTGCTCAAAATTGTTGGAATTAAGAACAATGCCAGAGTGAATTTGAAGATTGCCGAGCCGGAAGGTTCAACAAGAGAGGCGAGATCTGCTGTTGACAGAGCAGTGGAGGATGTAAATCTCTAAATTATATTTTTGAAAAAAAGCGCCGAAGAGGCGCTTTTTTGTTTTTGAAATTGCTTAAAGGGAAAAAATTATTAATTGCTTTATTTTATGTTATTATCAAATTAATGAAATTCGATATTATTACAATATTCCCCAAGATTTTTTCCGCCAAGGGCGGATCATATTTAAATGAGTCAATTTTGAAGCGCGCTCAGAAAAATAAATTAATTCAAATAAAAATCCATAATTTGCGCGATTTTACGAAAGATAAACATAGGAAGGTTGATGACAGGCCGTATGGGGGAGGGCCGGGAATGGTGTTTAAAATAGAACCCCTAATAAAAGCGATAAGTTCGATTTTAAGAATTCAGAATTTAAAATTAAGAATTAAGAAAAAAATAAAAGTAATTTTATTTTCGCCTAGTGGCAAGCAATTTGACAATAAAATGGCGGCTAATTTATCCAAAAATTATAATCAGCTTATTTTAATTTCCGGCAGATATGAAGGAATAGACGCAAGAATAAAAAAAGTGCTTTATGATTCAGGTTTCAAGATTCAAGAAATTTCCATTGGTCCTTATGTTTTAACCGGCGGCGAGCTTCCGGCAATGGTTTTAATTGACGCTATTTCGCGGCAAATTCCCGGAGTTTTGGGGAAAAAGGAATCTTTAGAAGAGAAAGGGCATGGCATTGGCGTACCGGTTTATACTCGGCCGGAAGAATTTATTTATAAAAGCAAAAAATATAAAGTGCCGAAAGTTTTGTTATCTGGCGACCATAAAAAAATAGAAAAATGGTTAAATAAGAAAACGAATAGATAAGGGGTTGACTTTTTTATTTTTTGCAATATAATTAAAATATAAATTGAAAGTCCGCCTCTTGGCGGCTTTTATTAAATAAAAATATGGATATAAAATCTTTAAATAGAGTAATAGAACAAATTTCTGATGAGCGCGGCATTGATAAGAATATTGTTTTAGAGGCGGTTGAATCCGCGGTAGCCGCGGCTTACAGGAAAGAATATGGCAAGAGAGGAGAAATTATTAAGGCTAAAATTGACAGGAAAACCGGCAAGCTGAATTTTTGGAAAATCAGAATTGTTGTTGACCAAACAACCGCCATTTTAGAGCCGGTTGAAAAAGAGGAGGTTAAGGAGGGCGAGGAAAAGATTATGGTTTATAATGCAGACCGGCATATTTGGATTGAGGAAGCAAAAGAAATTAAACCAGATGTCATTTTAGGCGAAGAAATGGAATTTCCTTTGGAAACTCATGAAGATTTTGGGAGAATTGCGGCGCAGGCGGCCAAGCAGGTGGTATTGCAAAAAATCCGCGAAGCAGAAAGAGATTCGGTTAAAAAAGAGTATCTGGGCAAAGAAGGAGAAATTGTGAGCGGAATTGTCCAGAGAATTGACAGGGGCAATGTTTTTGTCGATATCGGCAGAGCAGTGGGAGTTATGTTTTTTAACGAAACAATTCCGGGCGAATATTATCGGATCGGCCAGAGAATGAAATTTTATCTTTTAGCGGTTCAGGAAGAATCGGGGAAAATGCCGGGACTAGTTCTTTCAAGGTCTCATCCGAAGTTTGTCAGCAAGCTTTTTGAAATTGAAGTTCCGGAAATTCATGAAAATACGGTAGAAATAAAATCAATTGCCCGAGAAGCCGGAAACCGGACAAAAATTGCTGTTGCTTCCAACGTAGACGGAGTTGATCCGGTGGGTGCTTGTGTTGGCCAGCGGGGGACAAGAGTAATGGCGGTGACAAATGAACTTGGGCAGGAAAAAATCGACATTATTGAATGGTCGGAAAATCCGGAGAAATTCGTGGCGGCGTCGCTTTCACCGGCAAAAGTGAAAGATGTTGAGATATCGGCAAAGAGAGAGGCGAAAGTTTTTGTGCCGGAAGACCAATTAAGCTTGGCAATCGGAAAAGCCGGTCAAAATGTGAGGTTAGCCGCTAAATTAACCGGCTGGAAAATAGATGTGCGTTCACTGGCTCGGCCGGAAGAAGCCGTAACAGAAGGAATAGCGGAGGCAGTGGAAGAAGCTAAAGAAGTTACGCCGGAGGCGGAAGTTGAAAAAGAGGAAGGAAAAGAATAAAATAAATCAATAAATAAATAATTAGCAATTATATTAAATAAGCGAATATCTGAATTTATTAATATTAATTCGCTTATTCGTAAATTAGAAATAAATTCGTTATTCGTTGATGATCATATGGATATATCTAAAATAAAAATAGGAAAAAATGCGCCGGAAAAATTCAATGTGATTATTGAAATTCCGAAAGACAGCCAGAATAAATATGAAATCGATAAAGAATCGGGCGCTGTTTTGCTTGATCGCGTGTTGTTTTCGCCTATGCATTATCCGGCTGATTACGGATTTATTCCCGAGACGCATTGCGAAGACGGCGATCCTTTAGACGCTATAGTTTTGGGCAGCGATCCGCTTTGCCCGGGTTGTTTGGTTGAGGCAAGACCAGTGGCAGTTTTGAAAATGAAAGATAACGGCGAAGAGGATTCTAAAATTTTAGCAGTGCAGGCAAAAAATCCTCGTTTTGACAATATTAGAGATATTAAAGATATCGAGTCTTTTCACGAGCATTCTTTAAAAGAAATCGCTCACTTTTTTTCCACTTACAAAGAACTGGAGGGTAAGAAAGTCGAGATATTTGGCTGGGGAGGGAAAAAGGAGGCGATTGAAGAAATAAAAAAAGCACAGGAAATGTATAAAAATTTGACTAGCAACTGATAACATTTGACAGTTGACAATTGACGACAACTAACACATTAATAGCCAAAAATAACTAAATTATGAATTTAATTCCTACAGTAATAGAAAAATCTCAATACGGCGAACGGGCGTACGATATTTATTCCCGCTTGTTAAAAGACAGAATCGTTTTTTTGGGCGGGCCGGTGACGGATCAAGTTGCCAATGTTATTATTGCCCAGCTTTTGTTTTTGGAACACGAAGACCCTAAAAAAGATATTACACTTTATGTTAATAGTCCGGGCGGAGTGGTCACGGCTGGTCTTGCGATTTATGAGGAAAAAGATTCGCTTTGCCGAATTCGGAAATTTTACTTCACCAAGTTTTGGGCGGAGCCGAAGGACAGGCGATTGAAGTGGAGATTGCCGCGCGACAAATCCTTAAGATTAAAGATAAATTAAATCAGGTTCTGGCAAAACATACCAGCCAGCCGATTTCAAAAATTGAAAAAGATACAGACAGGGATTTTTATATGACAGCGCAGGAAGCAAAAGAATACGGCCTGATTGACGAAATTATCAAAGCCAAAAACATCAAATAAATTTTGGGAAAAGCGCCGAAAGGCGCTTTTTATATTCTGAATTGATAAATTTAATTAAGTTGGTATTATAATAAAATCAATTTTGAGAATTTAATTTTATGGATAAGAGAAATTACTTAGTGGTAAAAGATTCAGTAAGCGAGAAATTATTGGAGGAATTAAAACAAAGAGAAGATATATCTGCCCAAAGAATGAAAAGGCTTTTGGCTCTTTCTGATTTAACGCGGAAAGAAAACTCTCCCCTTAAATTTATCGTTGATAAAATTTTATCAATGGAAATATTTAAAGATTTCGATGTTATTGAAGTTCCTGAAATCGTTACAGTTAGAGATAATTTTGATTTACTAAACGCTCCCCTAGACCATCCCAGCCGCAGGGAAACAGATACTTATTATGTCAGCAAAGATTATGTTTTAAGAACTCAAACCACGGTAATGTGGCCTTTTTATCTTCAAAAAGAAGAAGAAAAAAAGAAGTTGGAAAAAGAAGGGGAGATAGGGCTTCTGAGTTATGGAAAAGTTTTTCGCAAAGATGAAATAGACAGAAATCATTTTCCCGTTTTTCATCAAATTGACGGCCTTTATATTTGTAAAAAAGAAAAAAAAATTATCGGCATTTCAGAACTTCAGGAAGTATTGGCGGCTATTACCAAGGCTATTTACGGAGATTCAATAGTGTTCCGTTTTTTGGAAGACACTTTTCCCTTTACAGAACCCAGCACTCAAATAGAAATGCAAAGAGAAGATAAGTGGCTGGAAATCGTGGGAGCGGGAGTGGTTCATACCCAAGTGCTTTCCAATCTCGGCATAGATCCTTCTATTTATAACGGCTGGGCTTTTGGATTTGGATTGGAAAGAATCGCTATGGCAAAAATGAATATTCCTGATATCAGAATTTTTTGGTCCAATGACTCAAGAATTACCGGCCAGTTTAAAGATATAGACAGCCAATATGAGGAAATCAGCAAATTTCCAATGACTTATCGGGATATTTCTTTTGTTGTCGATAAAAATACAAGCTTAAATAATTATTATGAAATTGTCAGAGATTGCGCGGGAAGTTTGGTGGAGCAGGTTGAATTATCTGATAAATATATAGATGAACAAAAATTCGGCAGCGATAAGATAAGCTATACATTTAGAATAGTTTATCGCTCTCCGGAGAGAACTTTAACCAATGAAGAAGTTAATCAAATCCAAGAGAAAATTATAGAAAAAACAAAAGAAGAACTAAGGGCGGCAATAAGATAAAATGAAAATTCAAATTCCTTATCAAGGGTTTAAAATCGTTATTCGTTATTTGGCGAATTACAAAAAAGATTTAATTGCTCTTTCTTTTTTGGGAGTCGCTTCGGCGCTGACCAACGGCGCGGTGCCTTATTTGGCCGGCCGATTTTTTGACGCGATACTTGAACCAGCAGAAATTTTTAAAAGCACTTCAGTCGAAATGCCGTTGTGGCTGTTTTTTATAATTTTATGGCTGATTATTCGGTTAATCAGTGATATGATTGATTGGAAAATTAAATTGGAAAGCGCTCGAATGGACGAATTGGTTCATTCGGATTATATGATTAACGCTTTCAAAACGCTTTTGGAATTGCCGGTTGGATTCCATAAAGATAAAAAAATGGGGCAGATAACCGACAGAATTGGCCGGGCCGCCGGCTGGCTTAGCCGGATTGTCGGCGATGTTCTTATCGCTTTAACGCCGCAGTTTTTAAGCATTTTTGTGGCTTTAATTTTTTCTTTTTACGTTAATTATTTTATGGCGATAATTTTATTGCTGGCGATTTTTATTTATGTTTTGCTTTTGGCGAAAATGGCTCCCTCCCTCGCTCGCCTTCAGAGAAAATCAAATCGCGCTTACAATCGGGCTTACGCCGACGCTTATGACGCGATATTTAATGTCGCGCCGATTAAACAGGCGGTTGGAGAAAAACACGAGCGCAGAAAAATTTTTATAAATTTTCGACTGAAAGCTTCTAAAATTTGGATAGAAATGATGGCTATTTGGCAGGGAATGAATTTTTACCAGCGTTTAATCGTCACCGCCACTCAATTCATTATTTATGGCTTGGCGATTTATTTCATCCATCAAGGCGCGATGACGCTCGGCGAATTAGTGATGTTCAGCGGTTACGCGACAATGCTTTTCGGGCCGTTTATTATGCTCGGCCATAATTGGCAGGTGGTTCAAAACGGTTTGATTTCCATTGAAAGGGCGGAGAAAATTTTAAAAACGCCGCCGGAAATTTATGTTCCCGAAAACGCCGTTGTTTTATCGGACATCAAAGGCGAAGTGGAATTTAAAAATGTTTATTTTTCTTATAAGCGCGGCAAGCAAGTATTGGAAAATATTAATTTTAAAGTTAAGCCAGGCGAAATAATCGCTTTAGTGGGCGAATCCGGAGTGGGCAAAAGCACGCTGATTGATTTGATCTCCGGCTATTATTTCGCGACAAACGGCAATGTCTATATTGATAATCATAACGTTAAAAATTTTGATTTGAATTTTTTGCGTTCAAAAATCGCGGTGGTGCCGCAGGAAGTGGTGCTTTTTAACGATACGATTGAAAAAAATATTAAATACGGAAATTTCGGCGCGTCAATAAAAGCGGTTAAAAAAGCCGCGGAAATGTCGCACTGTCTGGAATTCATCGAAAAATTTTCCAAGAAATGGAATCAAATTGTCGGCGAGCGGGGAGTAAAATTGTCGGTTGGACAGAAACAAAGAGTGGCGATTGGTCGGGCGATTTTGCGCAAACCAAGGATTTTAATTTTAGACGAGCCAACTTCGGCTTTGGACGCCAAATCGGAAAATATCATCGCAGAATCCTTGGAAGAGCTGATGAAAGACCGAACCACTTTCATTATTGCCCATCGTTTAAGCACGGTCCGCAAGGCGGATAGGATTTTAGTTTTGGATAAGGGCAAGATTGCGGAGGAAGGCAGGCACGAGGAATTAATTAAAATTAAAAACGGCATTTACCAAAATTTATACAAATTGCAAATCGGCCTGGGTAAATAATTTTATTGTTAATTGTGGCCCGCTTTGTCAGAGTTTTGTAATGGAATCTTTAATGGGGTATAATTTGGGTATTAAAAATAGATGATAAATCTTATCCATGGAGTTTGAGAAGTATGAGAATTTAGCAAAACTTATGATAAAAAAGTGTTAAAATTTGACAAATTGGTTTGAGTTGATATTATAAAATCAGCAATAAGATAAGGGTTCTTTTAAAAATAATCAGGGAGAAATTCCTGTTGAGATATGGGCAGAAAGGATTGATTTATGAGGGAATTTAATAGAAAGGAGGTAGTAATGTTCTTTTATATTGGGGGAATTTCGGGAGTTGGTAAAACAATTACAATTGAAAGTATATTACAACTTGCTCATGAGAAGTGCATCAAACTCGAAATTGCTCCTCTTAAGGAAACACTTTGTACTTTAGCCGGTGTTGAGACAGTGGAGGAATTTCGATTATTGCCAGAATCTTTTCGTAGTAATTTACATCCTCAAGCAAGAGAAATACTTTACGAGATAGATGCATCAGATTTTAAAACGATCAGAATTTATGATTCACACTTTTGTTCCTTAAATCAAGAAGGAAAGGAATTTATAATTCGTTCTGTTCATCGTGAGGATAGAAAGCGGATTAAAGGAATTGCAATTCTTACAGCTAATCCTTTATTTATTGCGATGCGTCGAATACAGGATTATCCAAAAAGAATCGATCGACATCAATTCAATATTAGTCAATTAAGCAGGGAGCAGGATAAAGAGATTGAAGTTGCTATGACGCAGGCGCGGGAACTTGGTGTTTCTTGTATTACCTTTGATAATACTAATTCCTCTGTTTTCTCTATGAGTGAGGAGATATTTGTCTACATCCAGCAGATAATAGCGGGCAACAGATAATTCTGTCACCCGCTATTTATTTTTAAATATCATTTTGATACGTATTAGATATTAAAAATCTTTTATACTCCGAAGAGTATTAAGAGGACAGCTTTTACCAGAAATCCAATCTTGGATAGTTTGAAATGTTCGTTCGCCGATGAAATCTTTTCTGTGCATCTTTTTTAATTCTTCCTTAGTAAAAAGCCGTATATCAATAATATCTTCTTGTTGGTCATCCCGAAATTTTTTCTGATCATTTTTGCTTGAGAGCCCGTATTTATTTCCAACAAGACGCGCGATAAAATTAATTTGAATATAAACCCCATTTTTTTTTAAATAAGTAATATTGAGAATACTATGTACATCAATTCGAACATTTGCTTCTTCTTTTGATTCTCTTTTTGCTGTGGCGAGCAGATCTTTATCCTTATCAGGTTCAAATGTTCCTTTTATAAAATTCCAATAATATTTTTTATCCTGCCATGTTTGTTCTTTTATCAAAAGCAATCGTTCTTTGCTTTCTATAAGAACACCAACTTTAATAATAGCGTTATTCATCATTAATAAGGATTATTTTAATTAAGTGATATGGTATTATTGTATTTAATATATGGTATATACCCTCGAGGAGGATAAGACTCAATTTCCGAGAAGCTATATTAAATTTCCTATATTATATCATAAATTCAGCTTAGCGGAAGATGTAATGGGAGAAATTTTTCGGTATATTAAAAAAAACTGTTTTAAGAGAACAATTCTTTTAGATATAGGATGTGGAACAGGTAAATATACTATACAACTATCTTCATTTTTCAAAACCATCATAGGTATAGACCCTTCCAGACCTGCTTTGGAGCTTGCCCAAAATATAGCAAACAAAAGAAAAATTAAAAATGTAATTTTTATAGAAGGAAGAGGTGAAGCAATACCATTGCCTTCAAAATCTGTGGATGCAATTCTTTTAACTTGGGTGACCATAGATCCGAATATTATATTTAAAGAAATGAAAAGAGTTTTGAGAAAGGGTGGCATTATAATTCGTATTTCACCTCACGTAAAAGATGAATTAACATCACTTTTTCCAAATTTTGATATTAAACCTATTGAGGCTAAAAATAATTGGTTTAAGAAAATGGGTTTTAAATCAGAAATAAAAGAAATTATTATAAAATTTAAAAGTGAAAATGAAAAATGCAAGATTATGAAAAAAGTAATTGGTGTAAATAGAAAAGTTTTCAAGAATAGGATAAAACATTCTATTCTTATACAAACTTTTTATAAAAATGAATAAAAGTGATTTTAATTTGAGTCGATATCCATTTGGTAAGAAGGTCATAATTCATGATTTTGTCGGGAAATATGGAGATTGGCTTTTTAAGCAGCCACTGATATCAGCTTTTATGGGAGCAGGTTATAAAATTTTTTTTGCTTCATCAAATCAATATAAGCCATTAAATAAGGAATATTATTCAAATTTAAAAGGTGATTCATCATTAGCAATATTTTTTACACGTTCAGATAAAGAGAAACCGTCTGATTATGTAAAAAAATCTTATCCGTATATTATTGAGATTAATAGAATAAATCGGTTTTCTGAGAAAGTAATTATTAGTATTTATGGGAAGATAATCCATGAAAAAATCTTTTCAAAAATAAGACGTGAACAGGAAAGAATAGAGGCAATTGTAGATTTTTTGGGACTTCAATATAAGGAGAGAAGTATAAAGATACAACTTAGAAATCAAAAAATTATAGTTTTAAGTTTTAACGTAGGAGAAAAAATAAATGAAAGATCCAAAAATATTGACGTAAAGGAAATTATTAAGGTTTTGAGATATGCACATACACACGGATATTGTTTACAGGTTATTGAAGAAAAAGGACTCTATAATCCTTTAACTATTAAAATTAAAAAAAATTTAAAAGAAATTCTCCAAATTAGAGAAACAAAAACTATTCATGAGGCCTTTAATATTATTAATCAAGGCAGAATATTTTTTGGACTCGATTCTGGATTGGCACATTATGCGGTTCAAAAAGGAAAGATAGTTTTTTCTCTTTTTGATATAGAATACCACGGTAAGTCTCCGGTTTTTAATACAAAATTATGTAATCATTTAACTTTTTTCGGGAATCAGAAATTTGCCAATGAAATAATTAATTATATTAAGATATTAGATGTTAGTAAAAAATATGATAAAAGTTATAAGTTTATTAATAGATTTATTTCTAACGAAGATAAATTAGTCAGAAATTCATATTCGAACGATGTAAAATTCGTAAAACTAATTCTTAAAAAAATGAATTTTAGTACAAAATTTAAAAAGAAGTTTGAGAATTTGAAAAACATGTTTGATGGTATTTTTATTCCAGATAAAAAATGTACAGTTCATTATGATACATTACCCTTAGTTAAAGGCCCTTTATTTATTAATTCATTTGATTTTGTACAATATTTACAGCGGAAAATAGCTATTTTTCACCAGAATAATAGAAAAATAAATATTTTCGCAAAAAATTGTTCTTTTTTTTATGGAACTGCAATGAAACATAATAAATCTGATATTGATTTAGTAACAATTTCAAAAGAAGGTCTTTCTAATAAAGAAAAAGCACAGATAGTTCACGTGTTTAAGCAAGTTTTAAATAAATACTCTTTTTCTACAGATCTACCTCATCAGACTCCGAGTTTTAAGCCAATAAAGCATTTTAAAAAAAATTATTATCCAATAATCTTAAAGAATAAATCCGTTTTTTCTTTTAGGGTTCAAAATGATCAAAAAAATATTGAAAAATTTAAAACTCGTATCAAAATAAAAATCATCGCAAACGAAATAAGTTATCAAGAATTAGATCAATTGTCTACTATGTTCCTCGCTCATCCTTTTTATGGGCAGGAGTTCATTGAAGAATTGAAACTTTTGGTTAAGGATAAAAATGAATTTATAAAATACGAGGAATTCATCCGGAAAATGGAATTTATACTTAGTACAATTGGACCATTTGGTTCTCCCACTAATGTGCTTTTAAAATTTGATAAAACCCAGGATAGTAAAAATGCGTATCTTTTTAAAAAGTTAATTTCTCATGGCTTGATATACGTCAATGAAAACAGGCTTTATTTAAACTGGGATATACGGAGACCTCAACATGCTTGGTTTATTCCCATTGCCATAACATCTCTACCAAAAATTGATAATGTAGTGAGAGAGGGCTTAAAGAGTAGGGTTTATAAAAATTCAACATTTATAATGTTAAAAAAAATAAACCAAAAAAAACTTTCTATCGATAAAGCTATTTATTGTCTTAATTCAGAAAGCTATCTACTTATTTCTGAAGCTTTTCATTATTTGAAAAACTTCAATCATCGATATTTGAAAAAGTATTTTAAAATGCCCGCAAAAGAATTTAGAGAATATCTAAATTTCAAAAATAGTAATTGCAATGATAGTAAAGATCAGAAAATTAATTTACTTAGCCTCTTACTTGGAGAAACTCCCAACCTGCTAGAAAGCGATATTAAAAAATTATCTGGCTACAATCTTTTTGTTTATTATTTTATTCATTCTAAGGAGTTTGAGTTTTTGAATGTAAAAAGTCTAGAAAAACAGAGAACTAAAAACGGTATTCAACATACTCAAGATTTTACTCTTCAATTTAAAAAAGAATTTATCCAAATGCTTAGAGAATATTACCTCTATTTTCTTATAGATCCAGATATTTTTTTAGTCAAAGAGAAAAAGAAGGAGATTCTTTTTATGTATTTTGTTAAGGGCGTGGGTTTTTTACAAGGGGGTGGGGAGCAAGCAAGAAAAATTAAAAAGTTCTTAAGTGATATACCACAAGAAATATTTTCTAATTCTGATAAACTGGGTTATTTTTTAAGACGTTTTGAAAGAATTAAAAATAATGATATAGGCACGCAGATTAAAAGAGAACCAATTTTGATTTGGGCAATGAATACAAATATAGACAATCTTTTTTTTAAAAAGTAGATTAGACAACTTTTATTCTGTACAAAATGTGTTTAGCCCTTTTTTATTTTGTTTATTTTCTTAATTTTTTTGTTATTTGTATTATAATTTGAGTATGGAAAATATGTCTAATAATATAAAAATTACTGTTGATAACGACGCAAAAAATTACGAAGCGAATAGTTTTTTAAAAAAGACGATAAATTTATTTTTATTTTTTTATGGAGTTTGCGGAGGCGCAAAAGATTATTATGGAGAAAACAACATCCTTACAAACTTGAGAATGTAAGGATGTTTATTTGTTGTTCGCAGTTTTATTGCTCTCGACAAATTGGTTTGATTTACTATACTAAAATCAGCATAAAAGTTATTTGAAAAACAAATAATCAGGGAGAAATTCCTGTTGAGATATATGACGGAAACACAGTTTCTGTGGAAATTCAAAAGAAAGGAGGTGAGGAAAATGGAGAGGACTACTTCAGGGCGCAATTTCCTGGGAGTTAATTTGTCGGATATTGACATCAATAAGCTCCCCACTTCGTTAGCTTGCATAACGGACAATGTCATCGAGACAAGGAATGGTGATGATGCTGATATAGGGCATTTTTATCATTCTGATCAGCCGAGCTATGATCATACGCGTGACGACTAAAACTTAGCGGGTCTTACGAGTTAAACTTGTAAAACCCGCTATTTCATAAAAGGAGATGAGTTTATGAAGAAAAAAATGATTGTTATTGTTCAGACAGGTTCTGATTGCAATCTTGATTGTGATTACTGTTATATTAAAGCGTCAACTGGCGGTTTAAAATATAAAATGCCGATAGAGAAAATAAATCAACTTGTTAAAAATTGCTCCTTCGGTTTTGATGAAGTTAAGTTTTGCTGGCATGGAGGAGAACCTATTTTGGCTGGGTTTGATTTTTACAAAGAAGTTATTCGTAGTCAAAAAGAAATTAATAAGATCAGTAAGGTTGAATTTCGTAATGTAATTCAAACAAATGGATTACTTTTAACCGATCAATGGTTGGATTTTTTTAAGGAAAATAAGTTTTCCGTGGGAATAAGTTTTGATGCCCCTCCAGAAATTAACCGTTTACAGAGAGCTAACAAAGAGGGAATATCGGAAGTATATATTACTGACATTGCTAATAAATTGAAACAACATAAAATGCCGCTTAATGTGCTTTGTGTTGTGAGCAAACTTAATGTTCTAAAAGGAAAAGAAATCTTTGATTTTTTTAATGATCTTGGAGTTAATTCGTATTCATTGTTACTGATGATGAAAACGCCTCTTGCAAATTGTCCAGAAGCGCCGACTAATGAAGATCTATCTGAGCTTTATAAGACTACCTTTGAGTTGTGGTTAAAAAGAAAACATGGCTTTAGGGTTGTAGAGCCAATTGAAACTATGGTCCGTTCGCTTTTGGGAGAAAAAATGCCAAGACTTTGTTCTTTTGGTAATCATTGTTTAGAAAGAATGATTACTATAACTCCGAATGGAAATATTATTCCGTGTGGATCATTTGTGTCGCCGGAATTTATTTTAGGGGATATATACAAAAACAAACTTTTTGGGGCGCTTTTTTCTCAATCTTGTGATAAATTTCGCAATCAACGGGCAACATATATTCAAAAAAGCTGTAATGGTTGCGAATTTATTTCAATTTGTCGCGGTGGTTGCAGGGAAGTTGCTTATTGGCATACGGGCGAATATTCTGGGAAATACCCGTATTGTGAAAGTAGAAAAGAAACCTTTTCTTATATAAGAAACAGACTAAAGGAAGTTATGGAAAAATCTAAACTCGGGACCTCATTTTAACGAGGTCCTTTTTTATTTCCAAATTATTTTTGATGTGAATTTTGTAAATTCTTTTATAATATTTTTATCTATTTTTTTATTTGATTCAATATAAAAAGAAATTAATGGATAAAGCTGCCAAACAATCAATTTTCTTAATTTTATGCTGGAAGCTGTTTTATTGTTTTTAAAGGTTTTATAATTTTCTCCGATATTTTTTAAATTAGATTTAGAAAAAACTATATTTGTTGGTTTATTTTTAAAATATTTCTGGCTTAAATATCCAAAAGGAACAAGTAATTCAATTATTAATTCAGTTATAAATTCTGCCGTAGAATATTGCGGAATTAGATTTTTCGGCATTTTTTTAGGAATTTTTAAGTCAAAAATAATTTTATTAATTATTTTAATATTATTTAGTCTTTTAAAGAGAAGGTGAGCAATTTCATGAGCAATAATACCAAATGAATATTCTAATTCCCAATTATTAATTTTTAAATCAGGAATTTCCAATGTAATGTGTTTGTTATCAATATTTGCTCCGCCAGCCGCCGTTATAGCTTCGCCGCTTAAAGGAGATATAAGCGCGATAATACCAATTTCTTCAATTGATTTTTTATTATCAAAAAATAAACAAAGATTGTTTAATAAATTTTGATATTCTGTTTTATTTAATAATGATTTAAATAATATGACGCGTTTATTTAATTGTTTTTCTGATTTTTTCCAAATTAATTCAAATCGCGGTTTTAAGATTTTAAAAACTGATTCAATTTTTTCAAATTCTGATTTTTTAACAATTTTTTCTAATTTTTGCCATATTTCTTTCTCATTGTGAATATAAAATATTTTTGCTAAGTCGAATTTATATTTTAATAGTATTTTTTTAAATTCATTAAGGCTAACCAGTTCTTTCTCTGTAGGCGGGCCAGTTTCTTTAATTCGTGTTAAGTTATAATCTTTTCTACAACTAAAATGCCATTCTGTTAGATTGGAAGCAAAAAAGTAGAAATTAGCCCATTTTGAGATTATAAAATTGAATTTCATAATTTTTTATTTTACCAAATTTCCTTTATTTTTGCCACTTTTACTATATTTACCGCTTGCTTAATTTTATTGTTATTTGTGGCCTGTTTTGTCAGAGTTTTGTAGTTTTGTAATGGAATCTTTAATTGGGTATAATTTGGGTATGTTTCGGAAATTTAGGGTAAAAATAGATGATAAATTATATCCAGTGGAGTTTGAGAAGTATGAGAATTTAGCAAAACTTATGATAAAAAAGTGTTAAAATTTGACAAATTGAGTTAATTTAATATTATAAAATCAGCATTAAATAAAGGAGGCGAATAAGTAGATTGATTCGCTGTAAATTAAAAACTGAAAAAGAAAGGAGGTGAAAATTATGAATGAGTCGGAAATTCTTATCATCCCCGATACCAAGACGCGCGCGAAAGTCACCGAAAAGATCGACTTGAATGACGCCATCGGTCCGCAATAACCACTTTGCCATCCGCGAGGGCTTGATTAACTTCGTGGTACTGTGCCGTATGTAAAGCCTGAAATAGAAACATAACCGCATTCTGGTCGGGTTTGATTCCCGAAATATTCATAAAGTCAGAGACCGTTTTACGGCGATCACTTTCATAGGCGGCACTTATGAAAACTTCTTTTTTCTTTACACCCTTTAGGTAATCAGCAAGCAGTTTTGTTTGTGTGGTTTTTCCACTACCGGCAATACCTTCAAAGCAAATAAACATAGCATATTTAAATTTCCTTCAAAAACGGCTTCCCATCTTTCAGCCATTCTAGGACTCCGTCTTTAAGAGCGGCGGGCAGAATCTTATAATTTTTCAAGTCGTTTACAGAAATATTTACAAATTCAATGTGATCTTCTTTATTATTCATTTGCACTTCCTGCGGGACATCAACTTTAAATATGATGTTTATCTCATGCTGGGAAACGTTGTCTTCAAGTGGAAAAATATTTTCACAAATACCAACAAAAGAAGTGATTTTGTAATCGCTGGTACCTATTTCTTCACGCAATTCTCTTAGAAGTGTCGCTCGTGCCGATTCTCCGTCCTCAATATGACCTCCGGGAAGAAAAAACCATTTTGCGTCTCTGACTCGGCACAATATAATTTCCTCTCCGCTCACAAGAAGACCGCGAGCAATTGAATGAATATGTGATTTTGGTCCTTGAAATTTCATTATTTAGAGTAAAGTCCAATATTTCGGACCTAATGTGATAAAATTACATTAGGAATATGATGAAATGCTTACAATGCAATAATACTAAGAAATTCTGGAAATTGAAAGACAAACGTCTTCGCTGTTCAGTTTGCCGGCAATCATTTACCTTGAAAAAGAAACTACTGGAACTTTCCAAAAAAT
>Ga0076074_110_pt1 | contig 18428 bp, 18 predicted proteins | sample RifGroC1_FD_68184 | JGI IMG/M metagenome (GOLD analysis project Ga0076074, IMG submission 68184) | Parcubacteria (Wolfebacteria) bacterium GW2011_GWC1_37_10 | reverse complement strand
CGCAATCATATTGATTAAAAGATTGGGGAATAAATCAGTATAATTTCTAAAAGATTTAGAAATCGGCACTCCTCTTTTAATTGACTCCACTGATTCCAAAATCGCCCTCTTATAAAAATCATTGCCTACTGCCTCAATTGAAAGAGTCAGCCCCTCGATTGCCGTCAGTCCGCTCGCCAAAAGGCTGCTTAAAGTCCGGGTAAATCTTACCAAAGCCACTTTTTTTACCAATTCCTTAACCACTGGAATCTTTAAAAGAATTAATATAAAAGTTCTCCTGCCCCAATCCGTTCTTTTAAAATAAAAAATAAGTCCGACGATTCCTGCAATCATAGCTAAATCGAAAATCGGATGGCTAACCAAAAAATTGCTTATGCCCAACAAAATTTTAGTAATTAAAGGGAGTTCCATTTTCGCTGATTTAAAAGATTTTGTCAGCCGCGGCAAAACAAAAAATAAAAGCAAAGCAATCACTCCAATACTGGCAATAAGCAAAATTAAAGGATACGCCAACGCGGATTTTATTTTTCGGTTTAAATTATGCTCTTTTATCAAATAACGGCTTAATTCTTCCAAAGTAGCGTCAAGTCGGCCCGAGGCCTCACCTGCCCGAATCAAGCCGAAAAAAACCGGCGGAAAATATTTTTTATAATATGAAAAAGTTGCCGAAAGCGGCTGTCCTCGCTGAAGATTGAATTTCGCCTGTCCCAAAATCGCTTTCATTAAATTTTTACTGGCATCCATTATTAAAATATCCAGCGATTCAATGATATTTAATCCCGCCTTGATAGTGGCGGCCAGATTGCGGACCAATAAAATCCTGTCCGTCGGGCTGACTGTTTCAAAAAACGCGAATGAAAAAGAAAGTTTTTTTATTTTCCCCTCTCCTTCTTTTTCCACTAAAATCGGGATTAATTCCTTCTTTTCCAGATATTCAAAAACATCCTCCTGTTTTTGGGCGTCAAATTTTCCTTTTACGATTAATCCTGCTTTATCAGAAGCTTCGTATATAAATGTTGCCATGTTTTTTATTTTATTAGCTTGTTAGCTATCAAGCTATCCGGCTATCAAGCTAGTTGAGCTGTCAAACTATCAAGCTAGTTAAGCTATCAAGCTTGTTACTCTTTTATAACTCTTAACACTTCTTCAATTGTGGTAATTCCTTTTTCCACTTTTTCCAATCCGTCTTCAAACATTGTTTTCATCCCATCTTCAATGGCTTGTTTTTTTATTTCTGAAACCGGTGTCAATTTTAAAAGCAATGCTTTTATTCCATCGCTCACTCGAAAAACTTCAAAAATTCCAATTTGTCCGTGGAATCCGGAGCTTCCGCAAATTTTGCATCCTTTGCCCCGAAACAATCTTTGGGGAATATCTTTTGGCTTAATTTCAATTTCCGGATGCAAAGCCAATTGCGCCATTATCAGCTTTTTAAGTTCCGAAGTAACTGGATAGGACTCAATACAGGAAGAACAAATTTTTCTCACCAAACGCTGAGCAATTACCAAATTAACAGTAGAAGCCAATAAAAACGGAGCCGCTCCCATATCAATAAATCTCGGCAAAGCGCTCGGCGCGTCGTTGGTATGCAAAGAAGAAAGCACTAAATGTCCGGTCAGAGCCGAATGAATTGCAATATCAACTGTTTCATTGTCGCGAATCTCTCCCACCATAATAATATCGGGATTTTGCCGCAGAATGCTCCTTAACCCGTTGGCAAAAGTAATTCCTGTTTTTAAATTGACTTGAGTTTGGTTAATCCGAACAACTTCATATTCAATCGGGTCCTCAATCGTCACAATATTAACTTTTGAAGTGTTTAAAATATTTAAAATCGCGTATAAAGTTGTTGTTTTGCCGTGTCCCGTTGGTCCGGTTACCAAAACCATTCCATGGGTTTTTTTAATTTCATCCTGGATTATCTCAATTGCCTCATTGGAAAGCCCGAGTTCGCCCAAGGTCAAAGGCCGCGCCGCGCTTTTTAAAAGCCTCATTTCCACTTTTTCTCCGTGAAAAACCGGCATCACATTAACTCTGATATCAATGCTCGAGTCCTCTAAATTAAATTTAAATCGTCCGTCTTGCGGCACTCTGTGCTCGTCAATCAATAAATTAGCCAGAACTTTTACTCTGGCGACTAAAATCGGAGCGATTGCGATCGGAAGACCAAGAATTTCCTGCATAATGCCGTCTATCCGAAATCTCACTAAAACATCTTTCAAAAGCGGTTCAAAATGAATATCTGAAGCTCCTAAAGTGGCCGCGTGTTCCATAATGCTGTCAAGAATCGTAATTATCGGCACTGATTCCGCCATTTTCACCAAATCCGGTTCTCCCAAAACCGAAAAAGATTTTTCAATATTTTCTGAAATCACTTTATTGAATTCCTCACCGATTTTTTTCTTATATTGTCGTAGGCCGTATTTCAAACTGGAAAAAGTGGTAAAATACGGCTCAACCCAAACATTTAATTTAGCTCTTAAAAATTCGATTACTTCATAATCCAAAGGATCAATCATCGCCACTTTGGCCAAATTTTCTTCTTTGCTGTATTCAAAAAGAACCAAGTTTTTTGATTTGGCGTAAGATTCGGGAATCAATTCCAAAATTTCCTGAGAAATCACAACCTTTTTCAAGTCAACGATTTTAGCGTCAAAATAAGGCGTTAAAAGTTCTACCAAATAATCTTCTGAAATAATTCCCTGTCCAATCAAAACATTGGGAATCGAATGATTTAATCTCAAAGATTCTTCCTTGGCGGATTCAAAAGTTTTCTCGTCAACCAATCCTGATTTTTCCAAGATTAACTTTAATTTTTCCTCAGTAATGTGCATCTATAATAATTATATCAAATTTTCTAAATTCTTAATACTCCCAAACTAAAGATATCAATTAATTTATTCCCAAAAATCAACACCAGTAAAGTCGACAAAATAAAAGGCCAGCCAAGCGTTGTGTAAAATTCTTTCCAAAAAATCCGCCTGAAAATGGAAATCAAAACAACTGAAACAAAAACAATTGGAAGAAAAACTACAAAATTTGGCCAGCCGGAAATTAAAGCCGCCAAAAATCCCAATTCTATTTCGCCTTCCTCAAAAAACCTTTCTTTATATTTCTTTAAAAATTTTAAAAATAAATAAAAACCAAAAGCCACGGCAATGGAAATAAAAATATTCATCCAAAACCGTCCGTAAGTATAAAAAAGAAAATAGCCGTGTTTTTGGCAATCAACAAATTTACAAAAAAATTTAAAAATTCCGGATATTGGAATTGCCGAGAAATCAACTGATAAATTTAAAAGAACTTGAGTCAGCTTATTTTGAGACCAAATATAATATTGGCTTATTGTTAAAATTGCGGCGTAAAAAACATAAAAACCAATTGAAATAATAACCAGTAATTTTTCTTTTAAAGCAGAAAAATAATATAAAAAAACAGTTGTAATAAAAATAACTCCAAAAAATACTTTTGGCAGCCAAGTTAAAATCGCGTCCAATAATTCATAACTCATAACTTTAAATAATTATAACAAAAAAATCGCGATTTAAAAATCGCGATTTTTGAAATTGATAAACGAATGAAGTTTTAAAAACCGCTGCCGCTGCCGATAAGTTTCAAGTTATTGCCAATTTCATAATATAGAGCATTATCACCTCCGTCTTTTGTCCGTTTGTCGTCAATAGAAGTAAATTCATCGCTTTCCAATTGGGCGTTAAGTTCAAAGACATAAGAAGGTTTTCCGCCGGACGCTTTTTGTTGGCAAGTATACCGATATACTAAATCAGTGGAAGTAGGTGCTGTAGCTGTCCCGATGGTATTTGTTGGATCAAGCGGAAGATTTGATATTGGAGAACCGCCAATTAAAGCATTAAGATTAACTGGCACCCAGCCAGTACCGCCAGTATCAGCGGCTCCGGTTGTTCCTACATAACGGCAAAAATCAGTAGCGCTAAAAGTAGCGCCGCTATTTATATCTGCTCCTTCTGACACATTAAATGCGCAAACAGCATCGGCAATTTCCGCGCTATAATTGATCAAAGCAGCAGTATTGGCGGTGCCTGATTGATTAGTAAGACAACCTGCTATTGCCGCATCCAAATCAGGAGTAGAACTGGCTGTTAAATAAAGCCCCACCGCGGTCTTTAAAGTATTTAAATCAGACATTCTTTGGACATCGCGGCTCTTTTTAAGAGTTTCTGCCGGATTCAACACAAAGATAATAACCACCGACAAAATCGCGATAATGGCGATAACTATTAAAAGTTCGAGCAATGTGAATCCTTTCTTATTTTTCTGGTTTAAATTTATCATATTTTTATTTTTATATTGATGACCGTTTACTTTATTTTAAAACATAATTATATAAAAACAAATAGCGGGCTGTGGATAACTGCCATTGTTGTTTGCTTAGAGAAAGCCCTTTATTTTATCAATGATTTCCTGTACCGAAACATCGGCTTTAATAAAATAATCTTTGGCTCCAAGTTTCATCGCCCTTTCAATATCTGTCTTCTGCCCCAAATTGGACAAAACTAAAACTGTTATTTTTTTTAGTGACGGATTTTTTTCCATTTCTTCCAAAACCCAGAATCCATCATGTTTTGGTATCATTAAATCAAGCAAAATCAAGTCCGGTTTTTCAGAGACGATTTTTTTAAAACCTTCGTCTCCGTCGGCGGCCAAAATAGTTTCAATTTTCTCTTGCTTTAATTTAATATCGTAAACTCTTGAAATCTGTTCATCGTCTTCAATTATTAAAACTTTCTTTGCCATTTTTATTTTTTCAACAAAACTTTTTTTATCTCCTCAATTAAACTATTAACGTCTGTATCGGCTTTTACCACATAACCTTCAATTCCCTGGCTCAAGGCCCAAGTAACGCTTTCCGAATGATTTAAATTTGAAAATACAAGAATTTTAATATTCTTTAAATTATCATTTGTCTTCATTTCCCGAATTATTTCAAATCCGTTTTTCTTCGGCAATAAAATATCCAAAAGCACCAAATCATAATTATTTTCCTTTATTTTCTCCATCGCCTCTTCTCCGTCAAAAGCGTTTTCCACCAAAAAGCCCTGCTCTTTCAATTTCAGTCCGATTGCTTCTAATGTCGGCATATCGTCTTCAACTACCAGAATTTTTTTAGTCGATTTTCCGATCATAATTAATCATACTTTAGCCGCGACCCTTGAAACTATGTCGTCTAAACGATATTCGTTTTTCACGAAATAATCAATAACTCCTATTTTTTTCGCTCGTTTTTGTATCTCATCTCCTCCGGAAACAGAAACAATCGCCACTTTTTTGTCTTTTAACTCGGAATCAGATTGAGCCCTCAGCCATTTTAAAAAATCCAATCCGTGCATTTTGGGCAAAACCAAATCAAGCCAAATAAAATCGATTTTATCTTTTCCTTCTTCTAATATTTTAGTTGCCTCTTCTCCATCAAAAACAGAAATGGTTTTATACCCCAATTTTTTAAATTTCAAAGCCACCGCGTTATTTAAGGATTTTTCGTCTTCAACTATTAAAATTGTTTTCATGTGTTTTTAGCTTATTAGCTATCAAGCTATCCAGCTATCAAGCTATCCAGCTATCAAGCTATCCAGCTATCAAGCTATCCAGCTATCCAGCTATCCAGCTATCAAGCTATCGGTGTCGTAAACCAAAACATTGTTCCTTTTTTCTCTTCAATTCCTTTTTTATTAATCCAGCCAATCGGCGATTCAAATCCAACTTTTCCGCCCAATCTTTCAAGCAGGGCTTTTACCAAAGTAAGCCCCAATCCCGTGCCATTTGGAATTTTTGCAACAGCATTATTTGCCCTGAAAAACTTGTTAAAAATCATGCTTTTTTGGTCATCGGGAACCCCAATTCCATCATCCCTTATTGACCAAACAATGTTATTATCTTCTTTTCTGATGGTGATTTCTATTTGTCCCCGGTCATCAGTATAATTGATGGAATTGGAAAGTAAATTGGTAAAAATCTGGTTTAAAATAGAGGCGTCAACATTGATTTTTTTAGGCAAATTTTTGTCAAATAAAACATTAACTTTTATTTTTTTATATTTAATAAGGGGCTTCAAACCCTTAATTATATCTTTGACAAAAAATTCCAAGTTTGTTTCAGCCAGTTTCATCTCCATCTTCTTGCCCTCTAATCTGGAAATTGCCAAGAGCAAATTTACCGTTTCATTTAATTTTAAAGCAGCGCTATAAATCTGATTGGTGAATTCATTTTGATTTTTATTCAATTTTCCGCCGTCCCCGTTAATGAGCATTTCCGCATACCAGCGAATAGAAGTCAAAGGAGTTCTTAATTGGTGGGAAGCAACTGAAATAAAATTATTCCTCGAATCGCTTAAAGCTTTTTCCTCGGTAATATCCTGAAAAACAACAACCGCTCCGATCAGTCCTCTGCCCCATAAAGGCGCTGTTGTTAAAATTATTGGGAATTTTTTTTTAGAAATGGTTTGATAATAAAAATTATCCTCTAAAATCACTTTCACCGGTTCTCCTGTTTTAAACATTATTTCAACGGGCCGCTCTTTGTCCGGTAAAATTTCTTCCCCTCGATACATCTTTATGATATCTTTGGCGTTCTGTCCCATTGCTTCCTCAAAAGAAACTCCTAAAAGTTCTTTGGCTCTTTCATTCATTAAAGCAATTTTGTAATCGCGGTCAATAACAATTAATCCTTCACCAATCGAAGAAATAATGGCTTGATCCCGATCGCGCTCTTCTTTTAAAGATTTTTCCAATTCTCTCACATCTTCCAGAATATTAAGCATTGCCAATTCGCTATTTTTTAAATATTTAATTTTCCTGCTCAATTCCTGATTTTGCCGCTCAACATTCCCAAAAGGCGTATCCAAATTTCCGCCGCCCTCATCGCTCAATTCATTTTGATTATAAAAAGGATTTTTATTCATAATTTAATTATTTAGGCGAATTTTTGCTTAATTTTTCAATTTCTTTTTTCAATTCTACCATTTTTAATTCCCGGCCAATCGTCAATTCCTTAAATTTCTCCAATTCCGCTATTTTCTCGCTTAATTCAGTTGTCCGGCTCTCAACTATTTTTTCCAAATCATTTTTTAATTTCTTTAATTCCCCCGTTCTTTCTTCCACTTTATTTTCAAGGTCAAGATTCATTTCTTCCGTCCGCTCTTTCGATTTTTTTAATTCTTGTTCAGATTTTTCAACGCTATCCAGCATAGTGTTAAAAGCCGTTCCCAAATAACCAATTTCATCTTTTGACTTTGTTTCGATTCTTTGAGAAAAATCGCCGCTTTTTATTTTTTCTATACTTGCCTTAATTATTAATAAGCCGGCCAAAAACCAATTGCTCAGTAAAATAATACCAATGATAATTAAGCCGAAAATTGCAATTCCTCCGAGAATAATTGTATTTCGAATTTCCCTAATCGGCTTTAAAACTTCCTCTAATTTTGCTTCCACAATCAAAACTGCGTTATCTCTCTTTAAACACATTGAAGCTCCTAAAACTTTCTCTCCTTGATAATTTAAATATTCGCCTTTAAATTCTTTGTTTTCTTCAAGGCAAGTCCTTATTGGCGAAGTGTCTATAAAAAGATTCAAAACAGCTCCTTCGATAAAGCGCGACGGAGTAATCATTGTTTTTTGATTATTAACCGCATAAATCTCGCCGGTTTTATATTGTTCAAAAAATATCTGCCCGGTAAGCGCGCCCTCTTCTTTCTGAAATTTACCGGTTAACGTGTCATTAAGCCTTTCTGTTTCGGTAAAATGAAGAAGCATTACCGCATCCAAAGGCAAAAGATTTCCAGAATCATCTTCTCTGGTTGAAAAAATCCGGCTGACAATATGAATCATCGGCTCGTCAGATTCATCTTCCTCATAAATTATTGAAGTTACGAAAGATTCGCCAAAGCCGGAAACAACGGCTTCGCTGAAGCGATGCGCGCCGATTTTTTTTTCTTCTTCTTTTTCATCAATTCCCAAACGCTCGTCTTTAGAAGAAGAAATAACAATTCCGTCTTTGTCTAAAATATCAATTATAATAACAGATGAGTCATAAGGAATTTTCTTTTCCCGCAGATAAAAATTCAGTTCCTGAACGGTTTTTCTCCCGCTTTCATCCTTTGAATTTATAATTTTCTCCGCGCTATTCCTGATAAAACCGTCCGAACTCCAATCAATTGTTCTAATTTTAAGCCCTTCAATAAAAGAAAAATAAATACCTTCGCTTGATTCAGCCAAAACGGAAAAAAGATCCGCCGTCTCTTTAATAAATTTATTTTCCAAATAATTATTTAAGAAATAAACCGCTCCGCTGTTTACTAAAAATACTAAAATGCTGAAAAAAATGATAAATTTGAATTTAAGAGACATTATTTTTTATTTAGCTAATTAGCCGACTAAAGAACCATAAACCTATTTATTCCCTATTATAATAATTATATCATAAATATCTGTTTCATTAAGCGCTTGATCATCGGCCAATTGATATTTTTCTTCAATAACTTTTTTAATCAACGGATTATAATCTTTTCTGCTCTCTTTAATTTTTATAAAAGTTCTTTCTTGGATTGGGTCGTAGTTTCCAACCGCGCCTACGATAAAACCGTTATTTTCCAAAATAGTTTTAAGTTCATCGGCTAATCCTTTTATTTTAGTGCTGTTTAAAACTGAAATTTTAACAGCTGTTTTATCCACTTCGGAAACAATAGGTATTATTTCCGGCGTTGTCGTAGCAACAACAGTTGTTTCTTGTAAGTTATTGTTGTCTATTTGCTGCTCGTCAATTGTCGACTTGCTTATTTCAATTCCCATTTTTTTCGCTACTTTATAAAATTTTTCAAAATCAATTTTAATAATGCGCGAGCTTGCATATTGAATATCCAAGCTTAAAGATTTATCTATTGAACTGACTAAAAATTTCGCGGAATAAATAAAAATTAAAATCACGCCGATAAAAAATACTCCAAAAATTACCGGATAAATTATTTTTTTAAATTTTAAATTTTTAAGCGCTGACATAATAATTTATTCTATTGGTGTCGTATAAATCCTGGCTCCTAAAGAAATCGCCGAATCTCCCATTAAATCGCCGGAACTGCTCAAGCTTATTCCGCTAATTGAAGTAAAATACGATAATTTTTCAAAACTTTTCAAATAATTAATAAAAATAGAAATATTGGCATTCAACTGAATGTTATAATCAATATAATCGCCGGCTAGCGCGCCGAATCTTAAAGATTGAGGAATTGAATGAGAATTAGCCAGTGTCTCCATAGCGCTGATAAAATCCAAAATATTGTCAGCCGGCGGAAAAGCATTTTTTATTTTATTGTCAGATTCGCCGATTGCTTTAAAATCTTCTCTCAGCTGGCCAATCGCGTCATTTCTTCTTTCTAAAATAAAGGCGGTTGCACGTTGCTCAAACAATGAATTGCTGATTTTCACAATTTGCTGGGAAAAAAATATAATTAATAAAATCGCCAAAGTTGCCGCTCCGATCGCTTTCGCGGCATTTTGCAAAATTATAATTATGACTTTTTTCCTATTGAACATAGTTCAGCGTTATTGGGTCTTTTATGCGAAATGTTATTGAAAAGGGAATATTTTCCCTTAATTCAATATTGGTTAACGGCAAATTAACTTCCGAAAACATCTCTGACGATTCCAATGATTTCTTAAATAGATTGAGCTGATTTCTGCTTTGCGCGACTCCGCTGATATTTATCGCATCAATTAATGAAGGCATGGAAAAATTTCTAACACTGATGCCGGAAATTATTTTTAACTTCAATTCTTCCAAAATCGGGCTGGTTTTCTGCATTAATATCAGTGAAGAATCGGCCTTATTTAGTAATTCATTGAATTTTATCGCCCTCTCCTCCAAAGCCAAAGCATCTTCTGGCACGGCCGAAGAACTTAAACTGATTATCCGAGTGCTGAAATTTTTCTGAAACGAAACCATTAAAAGCCAAATTCCCAAGAAAATAACGACAAAAAATATGGAAAGGGCAACTGAAATATTGGAAATGAATTCGGAAAAAATAATGGCTTTTTGATTGTCATACGCTTCTTCAGTGCCTATCGGCATCAAACTGATTAACTCGTCTTCCGAACGCGGCAAAACTCCCCGCAAAGCCGCTCCAAGCGCCACCAGCCACTTATTGCCGTTATCTTTTTTTATTTCGGCGCTGGAAAGAAAAATTTCCTGTCCTAAGGCGTTTGAAATTGTTATTTCTTTGAAAAAATCCGTTAATTGATTTTTAATATTTTCCCGATTTTCCCCGATTAATAGAATTTCCGAAATTTTTTTCTTTTTTTCCGATTCAAAAAAATCAATAATTTTTCTGGTTTCACCTAAAAATGAATTTTGGCTGGAAAACTGCGCGCTCGGCAAAAAACGGTCAAATTGGATTATTTTATTTTCAATAATTGAAACCTCCGCGCCTTCATTATTTAAAATAATCGCCATCACTGGACCGGAAGAAATGACAGCTGCCCGATTAACGCTCATCGGGAAAAATTCAATTGCCACTAAATTTAATCCAGCTGTCTTCAAGGCGTCAATGTAATTATCAATCACTTTTTTAGACGCTGTTGCAAGAAATATTTCGTTTTTCTGCGAATCGCCGCTTGCTTTTTCCCAATCCAGATAAACGTCTTCCAGCTTCATCGGCAACTGAAAGCCGATTGCCAATTTCATCGCTTCCTCCAGTTTTTCTCCGCTTACGGTCTTTGGAAAAGAATAAAGTTTTGAATAAATTTTATTGGGAGAAATTGAAATTATCGAGTATCTTATTTTCGATTTTATTCCCTTCAACAAATCATTCATTACTGCGATAAATTCTTCTTTTTTCTTGATCTCCCCTTCGCTGACAATCCCCTCTTTTAGGGGTTTTTCCGCAAGAATTGTTATTTCTAATTTTTTTTCTCTTTCTTTTCCTTTTTTAATTTCTTTAAATTCAAGAAGCGCCACTCTGATATGAGTATCGCTTATTTCCAATCCGGCGATTGGCTCATCTCGCGTAAAAACCTTTAATATATCCATAAAAGCTAATCCACTATTTCCCGCCAATTGGTATTTATAATTTCTCCGCTTAGCGCCGCGTCAAAATAAATATCAACTTGCATTTTTCTGATATTATTATTAACTCTGCCTTCGGAAATAATCACCTTAGGCGATTGAGCGCTGCTTACCGTTATTTTAGCACAGCCCTCGCTGGTAGAACAGCCGCTTGTGGCGAATTCAATTTGATAACAACCGCTTGAAGGGCTGTCACAGGTATAATTTTTGTTGCGCGCGATTCTCATTAAAGCGTCTCGCGCTCCGGCCTCGGCATAAAACAAAGCTTTTGAAGATTGAACTTGAGCGGCCGACATAATACTTTCATTAAAAGCCAGCGCAGTAATTCCAATAGCAATTGCTAAAATCAAAATCGTAATAACCATAATAGTCGGCAAAGAAGCGATGCCTTTAATAGCTTGATAGTTTAATAGCTTGATAGTTTGATAGTTTGATAGCCTGATAATTTTCATAATTTTGAATAAAACGAAGAGAGCATTTTTGATATTTCTTGAATTTTCGATATTAATAACTGATAATCTTTATCAATTATATAACCTAATTTATAAGCTATCACGCTTTGAGTTTCCAACTCAGCATATGATCCTCTGGCAATTGAAATAAAATGCCTAAAATCTTTATTTGTTGTTCTCATGTGTCCTTCCGAGATATTAGATGGAATAGAAACAGCTGATCTTCTCGTTTGACTGACTAATCCGTATTTTTCTTCCTCTGTAAATGCCTTGATTATTTTATAAACAAAAATCACCAATTCAACAGATTTTTGCCAAATTAATAAATTTTTAAAATCTTTCATAAACTAATAAATTATTAGGCTATCAAGCTGTCCGGCTATCCAACTAACAAGCTATCCAACTAACAAGCTATCCAGCTAACAAGCTATCTAACTAACAAGCTAATTACGTATGCTTATCGTCGTTTTTTTATTCTGCGAATATTGATAATCTGGGCTTTCGCTCTTATAACTCATGCCTATATTTATCTCAATGCTGACAAATGCCGCGCTTGCTCCGAATATTGGATTAACATTTTCAAATCGCTTAAAAGTTAAAGAATCAATATTAACCATATCAGAAGTAATTGGATATGAATTTCCGTCAACTGTCCTTATTAATTGTCCGCTGGTGCTGGTTGTGTAAGAAACCGTGCTTGTTCCGGCAACAACCGTTAGAGTGTTTGTCGCAGTGCTAGTGCTTGAAGGCGCAATTATTGCCGCCGAAGAACTGGCCGCCCTTAAATCCTGCGAAATTTTTTCAATGATAAATAACATATTGGAATTTACTTCACTATATGTTTCCGCCTGCCCTCTCCCCCGATTTAGAGAAATAAAAATCCCTCCTAAAATCAGCATCACAATCGCCAAAATACCGATGTAAAATATGAGTTCTAAAAGGCTGAAGCCTTTTGAAAAGAATTTAGAATTTAGCGAATAGCGAGTAGGCATATTACGAATTTTGTATAAATTTATTCAACATTCTCATCACTTCATTTAAAATAACTTCAATTTTATCAAAATTAAAACACTTAAACTCCGGTAATTCTTTACATTATGTCAATCAAAGCTTCTATTTCAGCTCCAGACCCAAATGCAATGGTAAAAAATTGCTTTCTCTCCTTTGGTCCTCTTCTTCTATACCCTTCGACAATATTCAAAGGTATGGAAATGGCGGCTCGATTAATTTGTGAAGTAATGCCAAATTTTTCATTAATGGGGAAATTATCTGACAAAGAATAAATCTCCAAAACCAACTGTTTTGATTTTTGCCAAACGATTAAATCTTTATATGATTGCGTTTTCATATTTCTACTGCCTACTCGCTAATTTCTAAATTCTAATCTACGGACTCCAACTCACCACCGCGTCCGTTACGCTAGGCGTATTGCTTCCTCCACTTGAACAATCAGACGCTGAACATAATTGAATCTTATATCTGAAATATCTCTGATTATTATGATTAGCCGGCGCGCAAGTGATTTCCACCGGAGAATCCGCATCTGAAACATCATACCAATCACTGCTATTGCAAGTTGCCCCTCCCAGATAACTCCACGGCCCGCCGGAATTATTGGAAGTGGAAAACTGAAATCTCACTTTTGTTCCAACTGGCTTTGTTCCTTTAAACATCAAAGAATTATAAGCCGCTCCTTCAATACTGGTGTCAAAAACCATTGATATCAATTCTCCTGTTGCCGGATAATTGCCTGCTGATGGCGGCGTAAACTGATAAGTAATTACCATTCGCGCTTGAAGAGCTGAGACATCGGCTCCGGAAACGCCTGTTTTAAGCTCAAAAGAATAAGTGCCGGGCGATTGGATAATCTGCCCTAAACAATAAACGAGTGAGCTGACAGTCGAGGTGCCGTTGCCGGCATAAAGAATCTGAAAATGATTTGATTGTCCGGTTGAATCAATGTTGAAAGTTTTCCCTCGGGAAGTGGCAAACGCTTCATCGCAGACCGCGGCGCTGGTGCTTCTAATATCAGCTGTAATCTGACTCGTTGCTTCCTGGGCAACGCCCTTAATTTCAATATAAGCGTCTTTGATTATAGGACTTTGCTCGCCGATAAAAACATCAAAAGGAGTGGTGGTTGAATTTCCATTAACCAATACCGCCGGATTTTGGAAAATGGAAAACTTCAATGTTCTCATTTGTTTTGAAGGCGGCTGTTGTTCTTCCGGACCCAATCCAAAAACCGATTGGCCGGCAAACATTAAAACACCGACAAAAAACAATAATAAACAAATTATTAAAATAGATTTTACTAACACTGTTAATTTAGGATTTAAAATTCAAAATTAAACCCAATTTTAAATTTTATTCCGCCGATGCCGAAGTATTGCCGCGAGAAGTTGAAAGGGCGTATCTCCAAACTTTGCCGTCAGTATTGTAATACAATTTTTTTTCTGAATGGTCAACATAATATAATTCCGCTCATCACCAAATTACCTTACAGATATAATATTTGTGATCATCTGTCCCCCATCTAAAACCGCTTTTAATTGCCAAGAACCGATAGATAGAATATCGGTAGATAAGTTATAAATATATTGATTGCTGTTTATATCGTAACGAAACCAGTTTCCGTTATCGGCGTTGCTTACAAATAAGGGAATTTCATCTGTACCGATTACGCCATCGGATATTTTAGCGGCAAATAATTGGGATTGAGCCGTAGAAATATAATTGTTATTAACATCGGTGAGTTGAAATTTTACAGGAAGAGTACGTCCTCTGTTATAAATTCCTGTTCCGTTAGTTTTTATCGGCGGCAGAAAACCATTAGAGTTATAAATTACGTTAAAAGTTTTTGTTAATATTGTTGCATGGCCGCTATTATCTGTTGCCGTAATCTCAAGAATATTATCGCCTGGCTTAGTTAATATTACATTTTGTCCGCCAAAGACTTCCTCACCATTTAATTTAGCCGAAATGCTTGCGGTGCCAAAAATATTATCTACAGCGCTAAATTGTATTTGGAGTGAAGAATTTAGTAAATATTCTGAATTTAATGTCGGAGCGATTATTTTTGTAGGAATAAATGCTTCTACTACGCAACCGGTTAAACGAACTACATAAGGTTGATCGGGGATAAATTCAACGGGGGTGTCCTCCGATAATATTATTGTGTTTCCACATAAACTTGTTTTGATAGTATAAGTGTCATCCGGTTGCGTGCCTGACTCCGGCACTACAGAGATTAAATAGTCTCCATCTTTCAGTAAGTCAAAGGAAGCAATCTCGTATCCAGAAAAAGATTCCGTGTCTTGGTCAGTCGTATAAGGCTTTAATTCAAAATAATCTCCGTCTGACTGGAAATCATTTCTCGTTTTACTCAGAACCAATCCGTCGGGATCGGCAATAATCAAGTCTACGGGACTATAAATCGATACAGAAAAAGAGGATTTTTGATAATCTACAAAATCGAGCGGATCAAGAGCGACCGTTAAACGGTAATCTAAATTTAGGGGAATATCCCCTTGCCTTACTTCAAAATGAAGGTGTGGAGCAGTGTTTATTTCAGTGTTTCCGTCTGTTTCTCCGACTGTGCCGATGATCTCTCCTTGAATAACTTGTTTGCCGACATACATAGTGGGATCTATAGTATCCATATGTAAATATCTTGTAGATATTTTTTCCGCAGTTGAACTATCTCGTTTTGTTACACTGCCATGATTAACCCATATCCATTTACCAGCGTTGCTATCATCAATATTATCTATTTTTACTATCGTTCCGTCTATGGGCGACTTTACAGGCCTTTGATAGAGAGTTTTATCTACATCAATTCCATAGTGGCCGATAGACGGGTCAAAACCTTGCTTAAGTTTGCCACTATCGGTTGGGTTTATCATTTGAGATGAGAGAGCGGGTCCTATATGCATTGAGGTCAATCCGCGCGAGGTCGAAAGAAAATAGCGCCATACATTTCCATCGGTGTTGTAATAGAGATTAATAGATGAAGCTGTAGCATCGGAAAATTGAGGAAGTTCTTGAAGAGATCTAATAACACCCTCGGAATCATACCAATTCGCGGGGACATTATATCCATAATCACTTCCACCCATCCATGGCAATTCCTTTTGAGAAACTATTAAATCACCTTGAATAATAATCTCGTACCCCCTGTTTTTTAAATGAGAACCATATGCAATTTGCCACATACTAGATTTGCCATCGAGCGTGATAGATCCGATTGACCTAATTCCAGCAAGTTTTGAGTCCGATGCCCAATTGGTCACTGATCCTAAAGATTTTGTATATGCCTCTTTAAGTGTAAAAATTGCATTAGGAACAATTACATACTCGTTATCATTTTTCGGTACCAGGGGCACATTATAAGCGCCGTAATCAATTAAAAAACGAAAAGAACCCACACTAATTTCTTGTGTATCCGGAATTATTAAATTTTCCTGAACAACAACAGCCGCATTAGCTTGAAGTGCGCCAAATCCTAAAATAGTTAAACATAAACCAAAAAATAATTTTTTCATATACCTATTTTAAAATTTATTTCACTTCAAAAGTAACGGTCCCTTTTGAAGTGGAGATTGAAAACCACCATTTTATATCAGTTGATTCCGGAGTGCTCGCCAAAAGAAAGCTGGAAATAATGGCGTCGGAAAATGTCGGCCTCTCTTGCAGTTTTTTAACAAATTCTCCGGAGTCGGACATATTTGCCGGAAAATCAACGCCTTTAGCGGATGATTCAATTTCTTTTTTGGAAACAATCTGGTCCGCCTGAATTATGATTTCATATCCTTTTTTCACTTTTGTTTTTGAAGAAAAAGCGAGTTGCCATTGGCTGGATTTTCCTTCAAGAGTGACCGCTCCGAGAGATTTTATAAAAACCAGTTTAGCGTCTGAAGACCATTTCCCCGCTTCTTGTTTGGCTAAATTATAACTGCCCTTAACCGTTAATATCGCTTTTGACACCACTACTTTTTCGCTTTCGGTTTTTGGAACTAAGGCCACTTCAACCGGCCCTTCGCTGACAAATCGGCCTTCTCCACCTGTGATTTTTTTAGTTTCTGGAATAACCAATTTTTCTTCAATGACTTTTGGTTTTTCCGGCGTCAAATCAATAATTTTAGTCAAATTTTTCAAGCTTTCAAAACTTTTCGGAGAAACAAAATAAATTGTTCCTAAAATAGCGGCGATAATAATTACAACGGCTGAAACAATAATTATTTTTTTATTCATATTGTTAATTATACAATAATTTAATTTTAATTGAAATTACAGCGGTTCATAATAATAAGTGATGATTGCTTTTGCTCCCAAAAGCGAATTTGAAGTCGGGCCGCTGACTGAAACATCAAGCGTGCTGCTGGCTGTTGTATTATCAGTGCAATAAACACAATCAAAATTAATACTGCTGGTAGCTTTTGAAAGATTCCAGGATATTGCCTTGCCATTTCCCGGGTCTGCCAAAATGTAAGTGCTGAGATTTCCGTTCAAGGTTGCCGAAACGGTGATGTCGCCAACGCCGTCTCCGACCGAAGTTCCAAAAATTTCAATAATAACGCTCTTAAAATAAATATTGGAGCGGTCGGCTTTTGATTCTGAAACAAAAGTGTCAAAATTTTTGCTAAAGCTGTTCCCGATAGCAGTTGCCTGTTCAATATAAAATTCCAAAGTTTTCATTACTCTTGTTTGAGGAGCAGAAGTGCCGAAACTTCGGCAAGTGGTGTCAGCCGGGTCATAAGAAATATTTCCAATGGCATCCGAAGAACGAATTTTATAATTATAAGTTTGGCTTGCTTGAAGCCCCGAAAGGATAACTGAATGAGGAGAGCTTGAGATGCCGCTTGGCGAACTGGGTTGTTTACTGGTCATATTGGCAAAAACCGTTGCCGCATCTCCTCCGCTGGCGCAACTTGAACCATAGCCAATTTGGCGAGTGGCGCTTTCATCAGTGCTCCAGCGAATTTGAGCTTGAATATCTGTTGGTTGAGAACTATCGCAAGAAGAAGCAGTGGGGTTAACCGCGCAAACTCCGGAAATCGCCGGCCCGCTGGTATCAACATAAAAATCAATGTTTGCCGGCGAGCCATCTGCCGAACCATCGCCCGAAGGATTACTGCCAAAAGCCACCCAATTGGAAACTTCGGCGGTTGATGAATTTTTACCTCTGGCTCTCCAATGATATTGAGAACCGTTTGATAATCCCGAAACAGTCGCTTCAACATCAGCATAGCTCGTGCCCGGGCCAAAAATCGTGCTGGAAGCCGTAATTGTTCCGTCAAAAACCGAATTAATCGACTTAACTTCAACTTCCAAAAACATCTGAATTGAAGAAGTGGCGGAAATGTCGGCTTCTAAAATAACCGTGGTGCCGTTGGTTCCTCCGCCAACAGAAATTTCCGTAACAGCGTCGGATTTAAATTGCTGTAAATTAGCCGGTGGCTTTGGCACGGTTGATAAATAACTAAAAGTCGCGGTATTGCTGTCATAATCATAACTCGTAACCTTAACCGCCACAATGCCCGAACCGGCCGGCACTTTAACATCAACGCCGTTGGTTGAACTGTCGCCGTTAGTCCAATTCCAAACTGTTGGATTTAAAGCATTGGTGGCGTCAAACAGAACATTATAAATCGGTGTGCTGTATGAAAATGCGTTTGGACAATTTGCGGAACCTGCTTGGCATAAATGATTACCAATAACGGTTAAAGCGTCATTTTGAGCGCCGCTGCTAGGATTAAGAGAAATAATTCTCGGCAAAATCCTGTAATTGCCTCCTCCATAAGTATCGGTTTTTGAATCAGCGGTTCTTGTTAAAACAATATTACCAAGATAAGAATTGTCAGCGATAGCCGTTGGTATTTGAATGCCAAC
>Ga0076074_109_pt1 | contig 19281 bp, 19 predicted proteins | sample RifGroC1_FD_68184 | JGI IMG/M metagenome (GOLD analysis project Ga0076074, IMG submission 68184) | Parcubacteria (Wolfebacteria) bacterium GW2011_GWC1_37_10 | reverse complement strand
CCGGGACGAGTGTCCGGACTTTCCTCTCCGACAATACGTCGGAGCTGTCGCTTGGCTTACCGGTTGCCTATATTATACACCAAATTTTAATCAATGTCAAAATAACGAATTCTTGCTATCCAACTCCCTATTCACCAGCCAATCCGCCCGCTTATTTTCCTCTCTTGGAATATGGATAAATTTTACGCTCTTAAAATCCTGTTTTAGATTCCAAACTTCAATAAAAAACGGCACCAAGCCCTTTTCTTTTATTTTATATTTTCCGTTTAATTGGTTGGCGATTAATTCACTGTCTATTTTTATGTTAATTTCCGATTTCTCCGCTTTTTCTCCTCCGACCAGTTGTTTTATTTTTTTCAATGCAAAAATAACTGCTTGATATTCTGCCTCGTTATTGGTAGTTTTGCCTAAAAATTTTCCGTATTCTTTTATTTGCCCGCCAATTTCAATCACTGCTCCAATTGCCGCCGGCCCGGGATTCCCTCGGCTTCCGCCGTCACAATATGCGATTATTTTATAATTTTCCATGGTAATGACTTTTTAATATCCAGAGAAAATCCGCTGGCGGCCCTATGTCCCCCGCCGCCAAATTTTTGCGCTAATTTTGAAACATCAACGCCATGATTTGACCTTAAAGAAAAATATCTTTTCCCGTTTCTTTGAGACCAGATAATGCCGACTTTAGCGCCTTTTTTTACTAAGGCATTTCCTATTTCTGATTGCAATACCGGCGAATTGACAGCCAAAGCGCTATATCCTTCAAAATTTACCTTATCGGCGTTTCCTATTAATCTCTTAATTATTTTATCCCTGTATCTTAATAAAAAATTCCCCACCTCAATGTACTTTTTCCTCTTTTTGGCATCTTCAATATCTTTGGCAATTTTATCCCACGTCTTAAAATTAAAATCATATATATCAAAGGCGGCTATCAATTCCCTGGTATTTTTAAGTTTGAAATTCCATAAATCAATATCTTCAATGTGCCGCAAAAGTTTTGGCAATGGTTTTTTCGGATGAAAATATTTCCACGTCAAAACCGATCCAGAATGATTTAAAGCATAAGAATAATAGGTAGCTGATTTTGTCGCCTCTTCCGCGCTAATATGATGGTCAATTACAATTACTGAAGAAGCAACTTTTAACAGCTTTTTCATCTGTTCCAAACTGCAGGAAAAATCAACCAAATAAACTTCTTTATTCTTTAATTTCGAATCTTTTGGAAATGGCGATTGATGCTCAATGGCAATATATTCGGCTTTATTTTTAAATTTTTTCCAAGCCGCATAAGCCGCTCCAAACCCGTCAGAACAATTTTTATGATACAAAACAACAATTGATTTCATTATCAGTTATAAGTTAATTTAATACCTCTATTCCCGGCAATTTTTCTCCAGCTAAATATTCTAACATAGCTCCTCCCCCGGTAGAAAGGAATAGCTTCGGATTTTGGGTTTTGGATTTTAGGTTTTGGAATAAAGAAGTAGTTTCTCCGCCTCCAACAATTGAAAATGCCCTGCTGTTTAAAATTGCTTTCATGATTTCTTTTGAGCCTTTAACATATTGTTTATCTTCAATATATCCAACCGGCCCGTTCCAAATTATAGTTCCGGATTTTTTAATAACATCGGCGTATTTTTTAATCGTTTTTGGCCCAATGTCTAAAATTTTTCCGTCTCGGATATTAAAATCAACCGGCAAAATTATCTTTCCCGTTTTTAAAAGTTTTTTTGCAAACAAAATCATTTCTTTTTCATAAAGAGAATTGCCGATTGGCAAACCCATTGCCGCAATAAAAGTGTTGGCAATTCCTCCGCCCGCCAAAAAATAATCCGCCTTTTTCAAAAAATTATCAATTAAATCAAGTTTGCCGGATATTTTTGCTCCTCCCAAAATAATAACTAACGGTTTTTTCGGCTTTTTTAATGCTACAGAAAGATTTTTTATTTCCCTTTCCAGCAACAGACCGGCGTAACTTGGCAAAAATTTCGTAATTGCCGAAATTGACGCCGCTTTTCTATGGCTTACTCCAAAAGCATCATTGACATAAAAATCCCCCAAAGAGGCCAATTGTTTTGCCAATTTTCCGCTATTTTTTTCTTCACCCGGTAAAAATCTTAAATTCTCCAATAAAAAAACGCTCTCTGGCGCAGAATTATCTATTTGCTTTTTAATCTTTGAAAAATTAAATTTTTCAAAAAAAACTGCTTTCTTTTTTAAATTTTTTCCCAAAAAATCAGCTGCTGACTTTAAACTGCAATCCACACAAATTTTTGCCGGCCGTCCCTTGTGGCTTAAAACTACCGCTTTCGCGCCGTTATTAGTCAAAAATTTAATTGTCGGCAAAGATGAAATCAATCTCAAATTTGAATCTGAATTGCCCACAACATTAAAATCAACCCTTAAAAGGCAAATCTTTCCGGCTAAATCTTTTCTTTTTAGCGAAGACAAAAATTTCATCTATGTTTTTGAATTTAAGCGGGTAACGGGAATCGAACCCGTGTTTTATCCTTGGGAAGGATACATAATGCCATTATACGATACCCGCAAAAAAAATAATGCCACCTTGCCCCGTATAAAGCTTTGCTTTTATACGGGGTATACTAATCCCGCAATTATTTTATTATAACTTCTTTTCCATCCCACTCAAACCCCGACAAAAAAATCATCACCTTGGCTTTTGATTTCAACTCTTCCATTTTTTCCTCGAAATTTTCGCCTTTTAAAGCCGTTTTTTCTTCTAAAATCTCTTTTTTCGCCTGCGGAATAAGCATTTGCGTTTTAAAATTATCATAGGAAAGGCCATAGATGGACTCAGCCGCTCTGTTGATTTCTTTTTCCCCTACTGCTTTTTCAATTTTTTCATCAATCATTTTTTCCAAATCCAAAGAGTTAATTTCCTTATTTAATTCTTCGTTAATCAAAACGTTCTCTATTAAACTCGATATTAATGCTCTTTTTATCTCTTGTCGCACTTCCTCAGCGTCAAATAAATCGCTGTTTTCCTTGCCATAAACCTTTGCCGCATTTTTGTAATAAAACAAAGATGACGCGTAATTCCTACTGAAATCACCCGCGCCAATTATTTTAAAATTCACCAATACCACCGGATAAGATTCGGTTAAAATAACCCAGCTGCCAAAAACAGAAATTCCAATTAAAACTAAAATTAAAAACCAAATTTTTTTCATTTTATTCTATAAATTAATCAATGATTAAAGCGTAACAGAATGTGAACGATCGTTCATATTCTGTTACACTAGAAAATTCGATTATTGAATTATTTTTTTAAAAACATCTGCCGAAATTCTGACATTGGCCATTTCTAAAAGTTTTTTCTTCCCTTTCTTTTGCTTTTTCCATAATTTCATTTTTCTTGTCCTGTCTCCGCCGTAAAGATATCCCGTTACGTCTTTTTTCATTGCCGGAATTGTTTCTCTGGCAATAATCCTGCTTCCAACTGCCGCTTGAATTGCCTGTGAAAATTGCTGGCGAGGCAAAATATCCTTTAACTTTTCCGCCATTTTTCTCGCCTCATATTCCAGCTTTTGGTTTGGAATCACTCTTGTTAACCCCGCAACTTTTAAACCAGCCACCAATATATCCATTTTCTCCAAATTCGCTTTTTGATAATCAGTCAGCTCATAATTGAAAGAAGCGAACCCTTCGGAAATAGATTTTAATTTGTCGTCAAAATTGGAAATTAATTCCGCGAGCGGCATTTTAGCGGAAACAAAAATTCTCTCTCCGATATTTTTTGTCCCAATATTTTCCATTCTAAAATTTTCTTTTAACTGCAAAATACTTCCCAAATATTGCATAGGAGTAATTATTTCCATTTTAATCATTGGCTCATAAATTTCTTCAAAATCGTCCGGCAATTCAGCGGGATTTTCTATCATTTTTATTTCTCCTCTTTTTTTAATTTTATAAGCTACCGATGGAAAGGTATTGATGGTTTTTATGCCAAATTCTTTTTCCAATCGCTCCGCTGTAATTTCAAAATGAAGTTTTCCCAAGAATCCGACTTTAAATCCTCTGCCCAATACTTCGTTAAAATCCGCTTCAAAAGTCAAAGCTGAATCATTTAAACGCAATCTTTGAAGCGCTTTTTTTAAATTATCATAATCATCGCTTAAATCCGGATAAAAAGAAACGAAAACTACCGCCTTTGGCTCGCTATATCCCACCAACGCCAATTCTGAATTTTGAATTCTGAATTCTAAATTATTTATAATTGTGTCCCCGATTTTAATTTTTTCCGGATCCTTCAGGCCGGTAGCAATATATCCGATTTCTCCGTTAAATAATTTTTCCGATGGTTTCAATTTCGGCATAAAATATCCAATCTCTTTAATTTTGAATTTTTCTCCGGCAGCAGCCAAACAAGAATCATCCCCGATCTTAAATTCTCCTGTAAAAACTCTTACTGAAGCGACAATCCCTTTATGGTCGTCGTAAAAAGAATCAAAAATCAAAGCTCGCCCTATTTCAGCATTTGAAGCAATAATTTTTGAATTTGGAGCCGGAACATTTTCTATCACTGCTTTTAAAAGCTCCTCTACGCCAACGCCGGTTTTCCCCGATATTCTATGTATTTCCTCCGGACTGCAGCCGATAAGCTCAGCCAACTCTTCAATTCTTTTTTCAATATCAAATCCTTGAGCCAAATCGATTTTATTAACCGCGCCAATTATTTTTAATCCTTGTTTTGAAGCAGTATAAAACTTTGCCAAAGTTTGCGCTTGGATGCCCTGGGTAATATCAACCAATAAAATCGCTCCTTCCACTGCCGCGAGCGCCCGCGAAACTTCGTATCCGAAATCCGGATGTCCGGGAGTGTCGATTAAATTAAGAATATAAAAATTAGAATTTAGGGAGTAGGACATCCTCACTGGAGCCATCTTTATAGTAATTCCCCTTTCTCTTTCTGATTCCAAAGAATCTAAAAACTGCGCTTTCATTTGGCGGCTTTCCACAGTTTTAGTGATTTCCAAAAACCTGTCGGCTAAAGTGGATTTTCCGTGGTCAATATGGCTAATAATCACAAAATTCCTGATATTGCTGTTATTCATAAATAGTTTTAATATAATATTATATAAGTATGAAGACGGCAATTATTGTTATTTTAGTTATTATTCTTTCAGCCATTTCGGTTCAGATTTATTTTGTCTTCAATGAACGCAATGAACTAAAAGAAAAATTTTTAACTCTTAGCGCTAAAGCTCAAACTTTAGATGAAGAAAACGAAAAAATAAAATCGGAAATAGAATATTTCTCCCGTCCCCAAAATTTAGAAAAGGAATTCCGCTCAAAATTCAACTACAAAAAACCAGGCGAAAAAATGATAATTATTACGCCTTAATAAAAAAGTCAGATAATCGAGCTTTTTTATTTCTACGCCCCGTGACACTTCTTAAACTTCTTACCAGAACCGCATGGGCAAGGGTCATTGCGCCCGACATTTTTATATTTCGGATCTTGAGACAATTTAATCGCGCTATTAACTGGCATTGGCGCGCTAACACCGCCTGTTTCCGCTATTTTCTCGACATTCTCTGCCATTTTCTCAAAATCTTCCAGCATTTGCTGATAAAGTTTTCTGCTTTCTCTGCGGTATTCCACCAAAGGATCATGCTGGCCATAAGCTCTAAGCCGCACTGATTCTCTTAAAGCTTCCATATTTTCCAAATGATTCATCCAAAGCATATCCAAAATTCCCAAAATTCTGGCGTTTTTTTGCTTTTCTTCCTCCGCCTTTGAACTTTCTAAAATTTCTTGCCGCCTGTGATAAATTGCGCTTCTTTGCTTATTTAAAACATCGTCATATTCCAGCAAATGCTTACGCGCGTCAAAATTAATTCCTTCGATTTTTTTCTGCGCCTCATTGACCACTTTTGAAACCAATCTTGATTCAATCGGAGCGTCCTCGGGCAAATTAAAACTTTCCATTAAATTTTTGATTCTCTCGCCTCCAAAAATCCTAAGCAAATCATCTTCTAAAGAAAGAAAAAACTGTGACTCTCCTAAATCTCCTTGCCGGCCGGCTCGTCCCCTTAATTGGTTGTCAACTCTCCTTGCGTCATGTCTTTCCGTGCCAATCACGCATAATCCTCCCAGCTCTTTAACTTTTTTTGCTTCTTCAGAATCAGGCGGGTTTCCTCCTAAAATAATATCAACTCCCCGTCCAGCCATATTGGTCGCCACCGTCACTGCTTTAAGTTTTCCTGCTTGCGCGATAATCGCGCCTTCCCGCTCATGATTCTTTGCATTTAAAACTTCATGCGGAATTCCGGCCTGCTTCAATAAATTTGATAAAAGCTCGTTATGATCAATTGAAGCCGTACCAACCAAAACTGGTTGCCCGTCAGCATGTTTTTTTCTTATTTCCTCGACAACTGCTCTGTATTTAGCTTCAAAATTTTTATAAATGGCATCTGACAAATCTTTCCGAACCATTGGTTTGTTTGTCTTAATACTCACAACATCCAATCCGTAAACTTTGTGAAATTCTTCCGCCGAAGTGCTCGCTGTCCCCGTCATTCCGGAAATCTTCTCATACAACCTGAAATAATTTTGTAAAGTGATTGAAGCATATGTCCGCGATTCTTGTTTTACCAACACTCCTTCTTTTGCCTCAATTGCCTGATGAAGGCCTCCGGAATATCTTCGACCATACATTTTTCTTCCGGTAAATTCGTCAACAATTACAATTTCATCTCCTTCAATAATGTAATTTTTGTCTTTTTGAAACAAAGTAAAAGCTTTTAACGATTCTTCCAAATAATGAACCAATCTCAAATATTCCGGGCTGTAAAGATTGCCGATATTTAGCGCTTTTTCAACCTTGCTTATTCCTTCATCAGTAATGGAAACTGATTTTAACTTTTCATCAATAACATAATCGTCCTCTTTTTTAAGATTACGGACAATCCTGGCAAAAATTTTGTAAAATTCCGAAGATTCCGCATCTGGAGCGGCAATAATTAAAGGAGTTCTCGCCTCATCAATTAAAATGCTGTCAATTTCGTCAATTATCGCGTAATAAAAATTCGTTCTTTGAACTTGCTGACTGGCATCATAAGCTAAATTATCTCTTAAATAATCAAAACCGAATTCATGGTTAGTGCCGTATAAAATATCACATTTATAAGCTTCTTTTCTTGAAATTGGTCTCAAAAAATCTTGCATTACCTTATAACTGCCCAAAATATCGCGTTCCTTATCTTCCTGTTCCTCAACTTTCGCGCTCGGGTCATAAATAAAAGCTGATTGATGACTCAAACAGCCGATTGACAATCCCAATAAATGATAAATTTGTCCCATCCAAACAGTGTCGCGCCTTGCCAGATAATCATTAACTGTTATCACATGCACTCCTTTACCGATCAAAGCATTTAAATATGCCGGCGCGGTAGCCGCCAAGGTTTTTCCCTCGCCAGTCGCCATCTCGGAAATTTTTCTCTGATGCAAAATAATTCCACCCATAAGTTGAACATCAAAATGACGCTGACCAAGCGTCCGCTTCGCCGCTTCCCTCACTAATGCAAAAGCCTCGACCAGAGAATCATCGAGGCTTTTGCCGTTTTCTATTTCCTCTTTAAGCTGCAAGCTCTTTCTTTTCAGCTCCTTGTCATCCAATTTCTCCAAACCAGTTTCCAATGAATTTATTTCCTTTATCAGCGGCTCAAAATTAAATTTTCCAAAAACATTTTTTAAAAAATCAAACATTATAATCTCTAAAAATAATTTTTATTTTTTCCCCCGTATTTCCGTTCCTTTCTTTTTTGAAACAGCAGTCATTACTTCTTTATATTTTTTAATTTCCTGCTGAAGCTTGTCTTTAACTTTATCAATTGCCACTCTGACGTCCCAATCAGAATGTTCAGCCCTTAAAATCTTTCTTGGCAAATGAATATTTGCCTCGGCGTAAAAAACATCTCCTTGTCTATGATGCTTCGTTAACCTTGCAATTTCAATTTCCACCTTAATTTCTCCCTTTTCTTCAAATTTTTTAGAAATGAACTTATCCAATGACCCTATTTTTGATTCTATATATTCTCTAATCGAAGACGTTAAATCTAAACCTGTTGCTTGAATTATTATATTCATTTTAAATTTAACAAAGCCGCGCCTCTTGAAAAAATAAATTTAATCAAGCGGCAAAGCAAAGTTTTTCTTTAAATTATAAACAAAAAAACCGCCTTTACAAGCCCCATTGGAAATCCTCAACAAAAAAGAATTTAATAATAAAACCGCCTTGTATAAAGGCGGTTTTAAATCTGAAAAAGACTATCTTCTCTTCTTTCTTTTTGCAGTCTTTTTCTTTGCTTTTTTCTTTTTAGCCATTTTGGCATTATTCATCCGAATTTTACGAAATTTGGATGAAAATTATTTTTTGGCCAGTGGAAGAACTGCCCGACTAAACAATTCCTCGCACTGATCGCGTACAATTTTTTTTATTTCTTCTCTCTAATATAATTATGCAACTATTAAACTTCAAAAACAACACTTTCATCTGTGGATAACTCAAGATGAATTAAAGAAGCAAAAAAATCGGAAAATTTTTAAAAATAACAAAAGAAAAATTTTAAATGCGCTCAATTTCTTCTTCGAGTTCAATGTTAAATTTCTTTTTCACCGCATTTTTCGCCAATTTAATCAGATTTTCAACATCTTTTGAGGTTGCATCCAAGACATTGACAATAAAATTCGGATGTTTGGGAGAAATCATCGCTCCTCCAAAAGAAACGCCCTTTAATCCCGCCTCAGAGATTAAATAAGCCGCCGGCACGATTGGAAACGGATCGCTCTTTATTGGAAGCGAAGCCATAAATTTACGATTCTTAAAACTCGACAAAGGAATATTTTTAAAAGTGCTCCCCAAACTTGGATATTCCATTGGATGATTTGCCAGCCGATAATTCAAATTCTTCTCCGATTCTTCCATCAAAGATTGTCTATCTCCTTTTCTTAATTTAAAGACAGCTTCAATTATTACTTCCCTTCCTCTATTTTCTTTGAAAATACTGGAGCGGTAATTAAACAAACATTCATCAACCGTCCTTTTTACAATCCTCGGCTGCTTTTCTAAAATATCAAGGCTTACAACGCTTTCTATTATATTTTTTATCTCCTGTCCAAAAGCTCCGGCATTGCCTCGTACGGCTCCGCCAACAGTTCCCGGAAGTCCCGCCGCCCATTCTAATCCGGAAAAATTTTTTCCTAAAACAAATTCCAATAAATCGCTCATTAATGTCCCTGCTCCCGCAACAACCTCTCCGTCATTGTTTTCGATAAAATTAAAATTTGGCCGGAGGATTAAGCCGTCAAAACCTTTATCTCCGATTAAAACGTTGGTTGAACCGGCTAAAACAAAAATAGGCGCTTTTATTTTTCTCGCTTTTTCAATTGATTTTGCCAATTTATCCACCTCGTCTGTTTCAAAAAAATATCTCGCGTGTCCTCCTATTTTATAATGGCTTATCTGCTTTAATAAAACATTTTGGTCAAACATAATAATAAAATAAATAAACTAAAGGGATCGTTGCGGTGACCTCCAATTTTTTTACTTAGTGAGTGCTCAGCAAACGATCCCAATTTAATTATACAAAATAAAAAATTAATGGCAATTAAAAAAGAGGGCGGAAAAATCGCCCTCTTTTAATTAAAAAGATTAAAACTAAAATTTTGTCGTTCTATAAGAAAACTCTAACACTCTGCTCCCATTATGATTATAAATAACCCTTCCCTTTATAATTTCCCCTCCTAAAATCACCGGAAGGAAAAATTGATCTGCCTCCCACATATCGCCATACGGAATTTTTTTTGTCTCATACCACTTCGGCTTCATCTCCGCTGATTCAACCGGATTTCCAAACAATTTTTTTACCAGGAAAATATGGCACTGGGTCAAATGGTTGTAATCATTGCCTTTTTTGAGATAGAAGTCTAATTCCGCGGCCTTTACTAAACTCTTTCTCCTTACTTCCAGTCGGCATTCTTCCCAAACTTCTCTAATCAATGATTCTTCTATGCCTTCATTTTTCTCAACTTTCCCGCCAAAGCCGTTCACTTTTCCCGCTCCAAAACCCCCTTTCTTAAGAGCTAGAAGGATTTGATTCTCTTTCAACGGAAAGCAAAGGTTGGATATTTTCGCCATAATACTCCTCCTTATTTAAATTTTTATTGCTTATCTAAATATAACAATATTTCCTCATCTGTGCAAATAAAACCTCCGCCAGTCCAAAGGACTGGCGGAGGAAAAAAATCAGATAAGCTTTCCTTAAATTTTCCCGCTCTTTATCAGAGTAAGAATAAGAAAAACTTAACTCACTTATTTATATTATAACAAGCCAAAATAAAAAATCAAGAGTTAGCTCGACTTTTGAAAACAATAAATTTATAGCCGACAAAATTCCAAATGAGCGAAGCAACAATTGCAATACTTTTTGCGAAATTTAATCTCACAAATTCATTAGAGAAAATACTGTTTAATCTCAAAATATTGACTATCGATATAACAGCTGAAGAAATGGCCGGCAAATTATAGTATAAAACGTTAAAAATTATCTGATGAACAACAAACATTCCGATAACGGTCACCACGATAAATTTAACAATTTCGAGATAAATATTTGCCGTCTCCGCTTTAAATGTCCATTGTTTGTTTAAAATAAAACTGTTAACCATCGCCACTGCCACTGAAATTACATTAGCCACCAAAAATTCCTGCCCCAAAACCACGAAAGCCAAAGTAAATCCGAAATAAATTAAAATATTCAAAACAATAAAATCAACCGCGGTGTTAATCACTCCCACTGCCGCAAATTTGCCCGCTTGCTTAGTTGTCTCTCCGGAAATTATATTATTCATATTATTTTTTTAAAAAACTTATTATCGACCCTTTTAATTCGGGATGGTTTTCCATGATATCCGTACCATGCCCGCCTGTTTCATAAATTTTAATTTCTTTGCCAACGCCAATCGGCGTCAATTCAAAAAGCCGCTGATTCATTTCAACATTATTGCCGTCCGATCTTTCATCGTCTTTAGCGGCCACAAATAAAACTTCCTGTCCTTTTTTTAATTTTTGAGCCAACGGCTCTGTCTTAATTCCCCGATAATCCAAGCCTGCTGAGAGCAAAACTGCTTTCCTGAATTCCTGATTTTCGGCAATATATTGCAAAGCTAAATTCGCGCCAATGGAAACGCCGATAAAATAAATTTTCTCTGCAATTGCTTTTTTTTCTTCAATTAAATATTTTACCCCTGCTTCTAAATCAAAAATGCTGTTTTGATGTTCTTTATCGGAAAATTTTAAAAATCCATCCGGCCCTCCGTCTGATTCTCCGTGTCCCCGCAAATCAATGGCAATACTCCCGTAGCCGGCTTCTTGGGCTTCCGGGGCAAAATCTTGCCAAGATTCTTTTGTCGCCGGCATCATATGAACCAATACCAGCCAACCAATAGCGTTATTTTTTTCATAAACATCGGCAATAATTTTTATTCCGTCTTTTGCTGTTAAATGTATTTTTTTCATTTCTTAATTTAAAAGAAACTTAAACTTGCTATTGTCATTAAAGCGATTAAAGCGATAATTATTTTTGCAATTAATTTAACTATTTTTTTGTATGCCATAAATCTATGATAAAACTCCTATTATTTTTTTAAATTCATCCGGATTTAAACTGGCCTGACCAACTAAAAAACCGTCTATTTCCTCTTTTTCCACAAAACTTTTTATGTTTTCCGCATTAACCGAACCGCCGTATAATACCGCCGTATTTGAAATATGAAGTTCGGAATTTAAAATATTTTTAATAAATTTTATCATTTCCGCGGCATCATTGGGGTTATCGGAAACTTTCGTTCCGATTGCCCAAATCGGCTCATAAGCAATAATAATTTTTGATTTTTGGCTGCCATCCGCCGGCAATCCCTTAAGATCGTTTTGAAGTTGATTTTTAATGAATTCTTCCACGACTTCTTTGCTTAATTGGCGAGTCCCCAAATCTTCACCCACACATAAAACAACGTTTAATCCGTCTTCAAGCGATGCCAAAACCTTCCTGTTGATTGCCTCATCTGTCTCATTTAAATATTTGCGCCTTTCCGAATGGCCGATAATCACATATTCCACTCCAAAATCTTTCAACATTTTCGGCGATATTTCTCCGGTATAAGCCCCTTCATCTTTCCAAAAAACATCTTGCGCTCCCAATTTTATATTTTTTACCCTCAAATTCTGAATGTTTGTATCTGTAAGATAAACAAACGGCGGCGCAATAACCAGCTCGCCGTTAAAATTAATATTTTCCAATTCTTTTGATAGCAACGCTCTTTCCTCTTCAACTGTTGACGGATTCATTTTCCAATTTGCGATTATTATTCTCTTTTTAGTCTCCATTTTTAATTTTATTTTTAATTCGCTCTCTTAAAATATGCCAAATCCAAAAAATTCCTCCGAAAACTATCAACGCTAAAATTAGATAATCAAATTTTCTAAAATAAATATGAAGCACTTCCCAATTTTTCCCGAAAAACAGACCCAAATATGTCAAAAATCCCGACCAAATTATTGAACCGATAAATGTCAAAATTGAAAATCTCCATAAAGATTTTACCATCAAAACGCCCAAGGGGAAAGAAATAAAAGTTCTCACTACCGGCAAGATTCTGGAAATAAAAATTGCCCAATCGCCAAACCGATCTACCCACAATCTTGCCTTCTCGACTTCGCCGGAAACCTTATGATTATTCCAATGTAAAATTCCCTTGCGGACCAAATATCCCAGCCAATACGAAAAAAGCGAACCTGCTAAATTGCCCAAAGCGCCGAAAAAAATTACCAGCCAGAAATTAAAAATATTTTTAGCAACTAAAAATCCTGAAAATGGCATAATAATTTCTGAAGGAATGGGAATATTAACTGATTCTAAAAACATCAAAAAAAACACGCCGGCATAACCGGTTTGCTCAATTATTAAAAGTACGTAACGGGAAATTATTTCTAAAATTGCGGATATCATCTTAAAATTTTTGCCGCTTCATCTGGATCAACCATTGTAATTTCAATGCCTGTTCCTAATTCAAATCCGGCTGAAATGCTGATTTTCGGCAAAATTTCAATATGCCAATGATAATGGCTATGCGCTTTTTTATCTTTTACCGGCGCAGTATGGATAAAAAAATTATAATCCGGATCTTTTAATTTAATCTTTATTTTCTTCAAAGCCGCCTGAAGCGCCTCAACCGCAAATTCCATGTCATTTTCCGCCGTATCCTCAAAATAAGACAGATGTTTTTTGGGAAAAACCCTCAATTCAAAGGGCTCACGGGAAATAAAAGGGGCAAAAACAATTGCGCCTTCATTCTCATAAACTATTCGCTTGCCATATTCTTTCTCCCATTCAATCATCTCGCAGTGAACGCACTTTTTGTTTCTTTTATAAAAATTATCCGATCCGGAAATTGAATGAGAAACGTCAGGCGGCACCACTGGAATAGACATTATTTGGTAATGCGGATGATATATTGAAGCGCCGGCTTTTCTTCCCCAATTTTGAAAAATTGCAACATAAACCGAACAAATATCATTTGCAATATTTAAATATCTTTCCTTAAAAGCTCTAAAAACCAGATTGGCGTCTTCTTTGGATAAATAAGGAAAATTTTTATCATGGTCCTTACTGATTACTACTTCATGTCTCCCGATACCTTCAATAATCGAATAGGGCCCGTGATTATATGCCTGCGGACAAATATTTTTTGAAGCAAAAACCGGATATTTATTTGGAATTACTTGAACTCTCCACTTTTTCTTATCATCAGGGAAAATAAAAACCGGATGGCTGTTTGTTTTTTGAGGGTCTTCAAAAACACAATCTTTCTTTAATGCTTTTATTCTCTTTTCTTTTTTCAATAATTGGTCTGGTCTTTTTGCTCTTCCCGGCGCAATCACAATCCAATCCCCAGAAACAATATCTTGCCGTAATTCACTGTTCATGGTTTAATTCTGTTTTCATAATACCATTTCAAAACATCTTTTGCTATTGGCACCGCATTTAACCCTCCTTCTTTTGCATTTTCCACTAAAACCAAAACTGCGATTTCAGGATCATCAGCTGGTTCATAGCCGACGAAAAAAGCGTTAATTTTCGCATTTTCTTGAATCTGGGCAGTGCCGGTTTTTGCAGCAATTTTTATTCCTAAATCATTTAAAGAATAAGCTGTTCCATAAGGTTTTGAAACAGTGTCTGTCATTGCTTTCCGGACTTCCTTTAAATAAGGTTCTAAATTGGAATAATCATTTAAAATTTGTGGTTGAATTTCTTTTATTGTTTCTCCATTTCCTGAAATCATTTTTTTTGCGATAAAAGGCCGGTAAATCTTCCCGCCATTGGCAATTGCGGCAATATAATTGATAAGTTCAATCGGCGTAATTATTAAGTCTCCCTGTCCAATACTCACGTTATATGTATCGCCCAATCTCCATATTTGTCCGCTGACTTTTTCCTTTTTTTTCGGATCAGGTAAGTAACCGCTTGCCTCCGAAGATAAATCAATTCCGGTTTTTTCTTCAAAGCCGAATTGTCTCCAATAATTATTTAGTTTTTCCACACCTAATCCTTTTATTTTTCCCGAATTGCCGCTTATTAAACCATATTCATTTTCCGGCAATCCTCCTCCAACCGCGTAAAAATAAATATTGCTTGATCTGGCAATTGCTGAATAAAAATCAACCCAGCCGTGCGCTTTCCAATCAACGAAACGGGAAGGCTTATCGGGATAATAAGGATTCGGCACCTCAATATATCCTCGAGAAAAAATTTCCGTATCAACATCAATAATATTTTCCTTCAAAGCCGCCAAAGCAACTAAAGGCTTAACAGTTGAACCCGGCGAATAAAGCCCGGAAATCGCCCGATTAAAAAGCGGTTTTCTGCTGTCTGCCAATGCGCTTGGAGAAATTTCATTATTATCAAATCCCGGCAAACTTACCAAAGCCAAAATTTCCCCGTTTTTCGGATTAATGGCAATACCAGCTCCGTTTTCACTGCCGACATTATTTAATCCTTCCAATAATCGGCTATAAAAATATTTTTGAAAATCCGTGTCAATCGTTGTCTCAATCGCATAACCAGCCGCTGATTCGCGCAGAAATTTCTCGTCCATTATTTCTCCCTTGGCATTACGATAATACATTATCTGCCCTTCAATTCCGCGCAATTCATTGTCATAATAACTTTCTAATCCGCTTTTCCCGATAATATCATTTAAAGAAAATTCCTCATTGCTCTTCAAATCCTCTTTATCCACCAACCCCGTATAACCGAGTAAATGAGAAAAAATTTTAGCGTCAGAATATTCTCTTCTAAAATTTTCTTCAATCTGAACTGCTTTTAAATTAAGTTCTTTTATTTTTGCCTCCTGCTCTTCCGTTAATCGCGTTGCCAAAATAATTGCGCTTTGCTTTTCCAAATCAACATTAGCAATAGTTTCCTCTATTTCTTCTTCCGGAATATTTAGAACTTCCGCTAATTTTTCAAAAACTTGCTTTCGATTATTTTCCTTAAAAAATTCCGTCAATTTCAAACTCAAACGGAAAATCGGCTTATTTTCAACCAACGAATTTCCAAAGCGGTCATAAATTATTCCTCTTTTGGTTGATAAAGAAACAATTTGTCCGGAATTTACTAATGCCCGATGCTTATAAAAATCACCCTGCCAAACTCCAAAAACAGCCAATCTAAGAAAAATTATCGAAAAAATAAGCGCTCCGAAAAATCCCACAAGCTTAAAAGCTTTTTCCGAAAGTGGTATTTCTAAAAGATCCAAATCTTTCGCCAAATCATCAAGAACCGCTTCCTCTAAAAAGAAATCTTTTGATTTAGTCATTGGGTATTCATTAATAGTTATCAGTATTAATTTAAACCTAATAACAAAATAACTCAATAACTCTTAAAAAGAGATATCCAGCGGCTTTAATGGAATATTAAAAATCGGAGAATATTTTGAAATATTTTCTACTGCCGCTCCCGTCCCTCTCACCACGCAGGTTAAAGGGTCGTCAATTACGGTTGTTTTCACTCCAACTTCTTTCTCAATTAAAACATCTATGCCTCTTAAAAGGCTCCCGCCGCCGCACAAATAAATTCCTCGCGCCAAAATATCTCCAGCCAATTCCGGCGGAGCAATTTCAATAGTTTCTTTTGTAGCTTCAATAATTAAATGAAGTGATCGATTAATAGCCGCTCTAATTTGATGGCTCTTTATTATTACTTCTCGCGGCAAGCCAGTTGACATATCTCGGCCGCGAATCAAAAGCTCTAGCTTTTCTTCCAAAGGGATAGCTGCCCCAATTGCTATTTTAAGCTCTTCTGCCGTCGGCTCGCCTATTAATAATTTAAACTCATCGCGAATAAATTTAATGATATCATCATTAAATTTATCCCCTGCGATTTTCAGGCTTTTAGAATTCACCGTACCGTTCATGGAAATTATGGCGATATCCGTTGTGCCGCCGCCGATATCAATAATCATATTGGCAACCGGCTCATCTATAGGCAATCTTGCTCCCAGCGCCGCCGCAACCGGCTCCTCGATTAAAAACACCTTGCTTGCGCCGGCCAAAAGCACAACGTCTTCCACGGATTTTCTTTCAACCTCTGTTAAATTCGAGGGAATTCCAATGACTGCCCGATGAAAGCCAAAAAATTTATTACTGCTTATCCGCTTAAAATAATGGCGCAAAGTTTCCTGCGCCATTTCAAAATCGGAAATCACGCCATTAATCAAAGGTCTTACCACGGAAATATGAGAAGGTGCCCGCCCCAGCATTTTCTTGGCTTCATCGCCAATTGCCAAAACTTGGTTGGTTTTATTGTTGACCGCCGCGATTGTCGGCTCATTAATAATAATCCCTCGCCCCTTCACATAAACTAAAGAATTGGCTGTTCCCAAATCGATTCCTATATCTTTGGAAAAATAATTTAAAATCATTAAATATTATAATTATATTATTTTTAACAATTCTTTCTCGTTCACTAATCTAGTTTTTTCCTCAACTCTCTTCTTCACCTCAATTTTATTCCCCGTCTTTTCACTCACGACAAGCCTATGGGGCAAACCAATCAAATCAGCGTCATTGAATTTCTCTCCGATACTCGCTTCCCGATTGTCATATAATACCTCGGTTCCTGATTTTTGCAAATTCTTATAAATTTTATCGGCAAATTTTTTAATATTTCCCTTTCCGCCCAAACTTAATAAATGTACCTTATAAGGCGCTACGCTTTCCGGCCAAACAATGCCTTTTTCATCATGAAAAATTTCCACAATCGCCCCCATCAGCCGGTTTAATCCCATTCCGTAACAACCCATTATTACCTCTTTTTCAATTCCCGCCTCATCCTTATATTTCAAATCAAACGGCGCGGAATATTTTGTTTTTAATTTAAAAATATTTCCAACCTCAATTGCTTTTTTTTCTCTTAAATTTTTATTGCCGCAATTGGGACAAGAATTCTGTTCATTGATAATTTCTTTATTAATGGCGATTTTGCACTTATCGCAAATATAAATCATATCTTCTCCTGCCGGAGTAATTGTTTGAAATTCATGGGAATACTTGGAAAAAGTGCCGCCTGAAGCATATGTTAAATAAGTAAACTTTCCGATGCCCACTTTATTAAAAATCCTTAGATAGGATTTTTTCGCCTTTTCATAATATTTTTCCATATCAGCCTCATCTCGATGAAAAGAATATAAATCCTTCATAAAGAATTCCCGCCCCCGCAAAAGCCCGGATTTCGCCCTTGCTTCATCGCGGAATTTATTCTGAATCTGGAAAACATATTTTGGCAAATCCTTATAAGATGAGACAAATTTAGCGAGCAATGGAGAGATAATTTCTTCATGAGTCGGCCCCATGGCATATTCGGTTTTTGTGTAAAAACTCGTGAATTTAAACAGCGAATCATAATTATCCCAGCGACCGGTTTTCTCCCAATTTAATTTTGGTTGAAGGCTAGGCATTAAAATTTCCTGCCCTCCCAAACCTTCCATTTCTTCTCTGATAATATTTTCAATCTTTTGAAAAACCCTCCAGCCCAGCGGTAAAAAGGTATAAACTCCGGCCATTAATTTATCAACAAAACCAGCTCTTATCAAAAGCTGGGCGTTTATTGATTCTTCGTCTTTCGGCGCCTCCCGTCTGGTTTTTACAAAAAGTTCGTTCTGACGCATATTAAAACTTAACTTTCACCGGCTCTTTTGCCCTTGCTTCTTCAAGTTGAAAAAAATCTTCTTTTTTAAAACCAAATATTCCGGCAATTAAATTAGTCGGAAAAGTTTCTATCTTTGTATTTAAACCAAGCACGTTGCCGTTATAAAATCTTCTTGCGGCCTGAATTTTATTTTCCGTATCAGACAGCTCTTCCTGAAGCTTTACAAAACTTTCAACCGCCCGGAGCTGCGGATAAGCTTCCGCAATGGCAAAAATGCTTTTTAAAGCGCCTGTCAGCATATTTTCCGCTTCTTCTTTGTCATGAACCGATTGCGCACCCAAGGCTTTGGCTCTGGCATTAGTCACTTTTTCAAACGCCTCTTTTTCATGAGCCGCATATCCCCCGACAGTTTCCACCAAATTTGGAATTAAATCGTATCTTCGTTTAAGCTGAACATCAATATCTGACCAAGCTTCTCTTGCCCTGTTTCTTTTTCTTATCAAGCTGTTGTAAGTTATTATCAGCCATAAAATCAAAACAGCTAAAATTATTAAAATTCCGGAAAATAAGGTATTCATTTTAATTATTTAATTATAATCTTTTTATTTATTAATTGCCGAGAGGTATCCAATACAAAGTTCGCGTAGTATATGCCTCTCCTACTGTAACTTTCCAATAATCATTTTTCCTAACTGGTATAGTAATTGATCCGTAATCCACTATTGCATTATGAAGTTTGGCACAACAATAATTATATAATATTTTGCGGAAATAATAAAATAATTTTTATGTGCGCCCGGCAGGAATCGAACCTGCGACCATCTCCTTAAAAGGGAGCTGCTCTACCGACTGAGCTACGGGCGCAAATTATAAAAATAAATAATACCCGAAGTCGGGTATTATTTCAAGATAAATACAAAATTTCCACTGAATTATTATTGAATTTCTCCTCCCAAATCCTCTAAAATTTTCTTAGCTTTTGCGCTCAAATGTTTCGGTTTCTTAACATTTAATTCAATAATTAAATTTCCTTTGCCCGCGCTGCCGAAAA
>Ga0076074_118_pt1 | contig 24170 bp, 18 predicted proteins | sample RifGroC1_FD_68184 | JGI IMG/M metagenome (GOLD analysis project Ga0076074, IMG submission 68184) | Parcubacteria (Wolfebacteria) bacterium GW2011_GWC1_37_10 | reverse complement strand
AACGGGAAATAGCTCGGCGAATTTCTTCGGAAGTCATAAATTAATATTCCTCCAAGGCTTTTGATTTGACATGTTTTTTTATCTTCTCCAAGGCTTTCGCCTCAATTTGGCGGATGCGCTCGCGAGTAACATTAAATTTTTTTCCCACTTCTTCCAAGGTATGAGTAATGCCGTCGTCTAAGCCGAATCTAAGTTTGAGAATTTCTTGCTCTCTTGGAGACAAATCAACCAAAATTTCCCTGATTTTATCTTTAAGCAGAATACGGGAGACGAGCTGGCTTGAGGTGGGACTTTTATCGTCTTTGACGATTTCCGCGAGTTTCGAATCTTCATCTTCTTCGCCGATCGGCGCTTCAAGAGACATAACATCCTGGGAAATTTTCTGGATATGGTGGATTTTATCAACATTAATTCCCATTTCAATGGCGATTTCTTCAGCTAAAGGGTCGCGGCCAAGTTCCTGAGCCAATCGCCTTTTAATTTGAGTGTACTTGGAAATCGTTTCAATCATATGGACCGGAATCCTGATGGTTCGGGATTGATCGGCCAAGGCGCGGGTAATCGCCTGCCTAATCCACCAAGTGGCATAAGTGGAAAATTTAAAGCCACGGCGATAATCGAATTTTTCAACAGCTTTAGCCAAACCAATATTGCCTTCCTGAATTAGATCCAAAATGCTCAAATTCGGAGAACGATAAACATAGCGCTTGGCAATAGAGACAACCAATCTTAAATTGGCCTGCATTAATTGCTGACGCGCTTCTTCATCGCCATGCTCCGCGCGCTTGGCAAGCTCTCTTTCTTTTTCGCCGGTAAGCAGTGGAGTTTTGCCGATTTCCCGAAAATACATCTGCACCGCGTCAGGAAGATCTCCTTCTTCAAATTCAGTTGCTTTTTTGAGTTCATCTTCGCTTACTTCCTTTCCCGGAATTTCAATGAGTTGGGAAGTTTCAATTACTTTGATATTGGCTTTTTCCAAACGGCTGTAAAGCTCTTCCAAAAAAACAACATCTTTTTCAATGTGGGGAAAATAATATAAGATTTCCGTGTCAGTGACAAAACGACGAGTACGGCCTCTTTTAATTAAGTCGTCAATTAAAGATTCGTCAAATTTAAATTTCTTTTTTTGGCCTTTTGAAGGAAGCTTCGCCTTTTTGGACTTTTTTGCCGCTTTTTTAAATTTTTTTTTGCCAGTTTTACTGGCAATTTTGCGCTTGGCGGCTTTTGATTTTTGCCTTTTGGCCTTTTTTGACATTTTTTAATTATGCATTATTTTTGAAATTTCATCAAATTCCTTGAGCAATTTTTGGGCGGTATCCTCGTCATTGTCCCTTTCGGCTTTTTTTATTGATTTCATCAATTCTTCCCTTTTTTCTTTTAAATGCTCTAAACGCAATTGCTTTGTCAGTTCAAGGCATTCGGAATCTAATTTTTCTTCATCGGAACCGGATTCAAACGAAGAGCGAAGAGATATCAAATTAAACAATTCATCCAAATCAGCATCGTTAAATTTTTTTTGAGAATTTTTGTCCATTATATTTTCCGCAATCATCAAATAATTTTTGGGCAAATAATCAAAACATTGTTTTAATTGATTGTGAAAATCTTTTTTTGCCACGGCTAAAGAAAGCAATCTTTGGACAATCAATTCTTTTCGCGAAAAATTATTATTTTGTTTTTGAACAGCGGTTTTTTGAAAAAATTGGCCACTTATTTTTTCGGTTTTCAACTGCTTGATTTCATCAATTAACGCTTCTTCTTTAACTCCGGATTTTATAGAAAGCTCATGAAGCCAATGAGACTGTTCAATTGGGCTGAGATTTTTTATTTTTGCCAGAATTATTCTGATGCTGTTTTTTAACATTCTTAAATCTTTTGCATCTTCCGTCAGATAACGGCTGAAATAAAATTCCATTGAACTTTGGGCGTTGGAAACCAATTCTTTCAATTGGCTGGGTTTTTTTAAGACCAATTCAGCCGGATCCTTGGCGTCTTTGATTATTAAAAGGCTTACATTGAAATCCAAACTATTGGCTAAATCAATACTGCGCTCCGCGGCCTTTAAGCCCGCTTCGTCGTTGTCAAAACAAAATGCCAAATTATCAGTTTGACGGCGCAAAACTTTCAAATGGTCTTGCGTTAGAGCGGTGCCGGAAGTGGCGATAGAATTTTTTACGCCATCCTGCCAAGACATTAAAAAATCCATCTGACCCTCCATAAGCACAGCCTTATTTTCCTCGCGGATAAAATTTTTACTTTTATGAAAGCCGTAGAGGATTTTCGATTTGTTAAAAATAGGCGTTTCCGGACTATTGATGTATTTACCGATTTCTCCCGTGTCATACTTCGGTAAAATTCGCGCGCTAAAGCCAATGGCCTTGCCAAAGTGGTTAAAAATCGGAAACATTATCCGGCCTCGGAAACGGTCAACATATCCGCCTTTTTCAGTTTTGAAATTTAAACCAGCTCTTTCTATATCTCTGACATTAAAACCTTCTTTAATTAATGCCATTGTTAATTTATCAAATTCGGGGAAAGCGTAACCAATTTCAAACTCTTCAATAATTTCATTTTTCAGGCCGCGATTAATTAAATAATCCGTTGCTTCTTTATTTTCTTTCAGGTTCTTCTTAAATAAATTTTTAGCCGCTTCATTGATTTCATAGAGAACGTCAAATTGCCTTTGTTCAATGGGGCTGATTTTTTTAAGTTCTATGCCCGCTTTTTCCGATAGAATTTTTAAAGCTTCGTAGAATTCCAAATTCTCGTATTTCATCAGAAATTTGAAAATATCGCCTCCTTCAGAGCAAGAGCCGAAGCAATGCCAGGTTTGGCGATCAGGCGAAATAATAAAAGAAGGCGTCTTTTCCTTGTGAAAAGGGCAAAGCGCTTTAAAATTTTTGCCAGCGGGCTGGATTGGAATATAGCCGCGGATAAATTCCACAATATCCAATTTTTCTTTTATTTGTTCAACGGGAGTCATAATTTTCAAAAAAAGGAGTTTTCCTTTTTATATCATTCTATTATATTATGTATAGGAGTACTAAAATGCGCAACAATATCATCCATAGCGGAGCCAATGAATTAACCTACGAAATCCGCGGCATTGTAGAAATCGCCGAAAAATTGGAGAAATTAGGAGTTAATATCATCTGGGAAAACATCGGTGATCCAGTGGCTAAAGGCGAGCCAGTACCTGATTGGATAAAAGAAATCGTTAAAAAAGCTTTAGATGAAAATAAAAATTTTGCCTATTCTCCGACTAAAGGCCTTTTAAAAACCCGCGAATTCCTGGCTGAAAAATGCAATTCAAACGGCGGCGCCAAAATCACGCCTGAAGATATTATTTTTTTTAACGGCTTAGGAGATGCTATTTCTAAAATTTATACTTATTTAAACCGCGAATCGCGAATTATCGGCCCCTCGCCCGCTTATTCCACCCATTCTTCGGCAGAAGCGGCTCATGCCGGCAGTCCGCACTTAACTTATGATTTATTGCCGAAACTTGGCTGGCTGCCTGATATCAATGATTTAAGAAATAAAATCCGCTATAATCCGGCAATTTCCGGAATTTTAATAATCAATCCCGATAATCCAACCGGAATGATTTATCCTCGCCGCGTTCTTGAAGAAATTGTCAAAATTGCCAAAGAATATGATTTATTTATTATTTCCGATGAAATTTACTCTAACATTATTTATGGCAACGAAGAAACCGTTAAATTGTCAAAAATCATTGCCGATGTTGCTGGCATCGCCATGAAAGGCATTTCCAAAGAATTGCCCTGGCCCGGAAGCCGCTGCGGCTGGATAGAAGTTTACAACAAAGACAAAGACCAAATTTTTGCCAAATATATAAAATCGATCATTGACGCCAAAATGCTGGAAGTCTGCTCAACTACTTTGCCTCAAGCCGTTATTCCGGAAATTATGACTGACAGCCGCTATGAGTCGCACTTAAAGCAAAGAAATGAAAAATATAAAAAACGGGCTGAACTTGCCTATAAAATAATCAACTCGATCAATGGCGTTATCTCGCCGAAACCATCGGGCGCTTTTTATATGTCAGTGGTTTTTGAAGACGGCGCTTTAAAAAACGGACAAAAATTAAAAATTGAAAATGAAAGAATTAAGGAATTCATCGAAAAAATTTCGGAAAATGTAGCGCCAGATAAAAGATTTGCCTATTACCTTATGGCCGCCACAGGCATTTGTGTTGTGCCCTTGACCGGTTTTAATTCCGATTTATACGGTTTTAGAATCACTTTATTGGAGCCAGATGAGGAAAAATTCAAGAAAACCCTAGAGACCATTACGGAAAAAATCCGGGAATATTTAAGAAGTTAATTCTTCAAACAACAAATCCCCTGCCTCACACAGGGAATTCGTTGAAAAATTTTACCAATTCCAGCAACGATTATCAACTATTTTTATCCACATCTTGATTGTTGCTGTTTTCATGGCTATTTTTTTCATTTTTATGGCTACTTTCGTTTTCTTCATCTCTATCTTCTTCATCTTTATTGCTGTCCTTGTCATTTTTTTCATTGTGAAAATCAGAATCTGCGCTGGTAGTATCGCCATCATTATTTTCCTCATCGTCAAGCCGGCTGTCAAAATCAACTTTTAAAATAATTTCCGCCATAATTTTCGCCTCGGACGCTTTTTTTATGGAATCTTTTGCTTTGGAAAAAGATTCTTCATATTTACCGCTGTCATAATCAGACTTGGCGGACAAAAACAAAGTTTTTGCAATTTCTAATTTCTCTTTGGCCGAAGCAACAGTTGAAGTGCCGAATTTTTCGCTGATTCTATTGATAAAATTTTCAGTTGAATTAATCTTGTTTTGAGCGGCTTTAATTTTACCTTGAGCGCTGACAGCAATTCCGGCTGATCTCGCGCGATTGTCTTCATCTTCGTCAATATCATGAACTTTACTTCTAAAAAGCTTTTTCCGACTCGCCTTTATCTTGAAATTCATTAGCCTTAACTGAAACAATATCAAGATGAGAATTGAAATTATCGAGCGCTTTATTCAAGGACAATTCCAATTTTCCAATTTGTTCACCAGTAATTGAAGTATTCAATTTAGCTTCTGTAATAAGTTCGGAAATTTCTTCAACCCGTCTCTGGGCTAAATTCATTCTTGCCTTGGTTTCTGACTCATCGTTGAAAATTACGGCAAGCCTTGCGTCTTCGCTTAAAATTTTTACAGGATAAAGCGTATCTCCGGGAAGGCTGTTTTGAGAGGCGGCCACCGTAGCGGCGCTGGCTCCGATTCCGATGAGGCCCAAAATAATCGCAATAGGCATTGTTTTAAACATTTTGGCATTAAACACATTAAACAGTGGTGAAAACCTTTGAAAATAAAGACTCTCTTCTCTTTCATTTCTTACAAAAGGAGTTTTTTCCACATAAGAGACAAGTTTTTCTCTTAATAATTTCAAAAAGGCCTCGTCAGTCGGCTGATTTTTTAATTTTCTTAAAGCTTTTTTTATTTTTACTCCTTTAAACATTTTCATTTTCAAATATTTTTTTCTTTAAAACTTTTATGGCTCGGTGGATAATCACATATATATTGACGCTGGACTTATCGGTAATCTTACTGATTTCATCAATGCTCAAATCGTCAATAAAACGATAAATCAAGATTTTTCTGTAATCTTCCGATAATTGCTCCAGATTTTTCTTCAATAATCCGATTTCAATTCCCTTATCAATATCTCGGGAAAGGGATTTTTTATCATCCTTAAATTCCGGCAAATTATCAAAAGAAACCGCCTCCTTAGGCTTTTGGCGGTAATGGTCAATGATTAAATTATTGGCAACCTGATACAGGAAACCTTTTAGATTTTTTACCTCCTTCCCTCCGCTTAAATATTGCCAGGTTTTTAAAAACGTCTCGGAAGTTAAATCTTCGGCCAATGCCATATTACTGACACGGAAGTAAATGTGCCTTAAAATATTTTCCGAACACTGGTCGTAGGCCGCCAAAAACGCTTCTTCAATCCTCATTTCTTTATTTTTTGAAAATTTGCTCTTTAACATATAATTAGACGCAAATATTATTATTTTCTTACTTTCTCTGTTATAATATAGCGCAAATGGCCATTCTTGAAGTTAAAAATCTTAACATTGAATTGGGAGGGGTTCAAGTTCTGGAAAATATCAATTTTGAAGTGAATCGAGGCGATGTTTTGGCAATTATCGGGCCAAACGGCGCGGGAAAAACAACTCTGCTGAAAGCTATTTTAGGATTAATAGATTATAAAGGGGAAATAAAATGGCAACAAAATATAAAAATCGGCTATGTTCCTCAAAGAATGGACATTGAAACCGATGTTCCTCTTACGGTAAAAGAATTTTTTTATTTACGGGGAAAGCAAACTACTGACGCGGCGATAGAGGATATTTTAAAGGCGGTTCAGCTTGATGAAAAAATATTAAAATCCGGATTTGGAGAAATTTCAACCGGCCAAAGGCAAAGAATTCTAATTGCTTGGGCAATGATGGAAAATCCCGATGCCCTTCTTTTTGACGAACCAACCGCTGATATTGACATTGCCGGACAGGAGTCAATTTATAAAATGCTTTATAATCTTCAGAAAAACTTTAATTTAACAATCATTCTGGTTTCCCATGATTTAAACATCGTTTATCGTTATGCGGAAAAAGTTTTGTGTATTAATCGGCAGGCGTTGTGCATTGGAACGCCGGAAGAAATTCTAGACACGGAACATTTAACAAAGCTTTACGGCGGAGAAAAGGGTTTTTACCATCATGAACATAAACATTAATTTATTGCAGCCGTTATTAGTAGCCGTATTTGTCGCTGGAGCAGCCAGTCTTTTGGGCGTCTTTGCGATTTTAAAAAGAATGGCTTTGGTCGGAGACGCCTTATCTCATGTGGCTTTGCCGGGCATTGCCTTAGCTTTGATTTTTAATTTTAACCTGTTTTTGGGAGCTATTTGTTTTTTGATTGTGGCAACTTTCGGAATCTGGTTTTTGAAATACCAAAGCAATTTGCCAATTGAAACAATTGTCGGAGTATTTTTCGCCGCAAGCCTTGCGCTGGGAACATTAATTACGCCGGAACAAGAACTCTTAGAAGCTCTTTTGGGAAATATAACATCATTAACTTGGCAGGAATCAATAATCTCTATTTTGTCTTCCTTGGTTTTAGTAATTATTCTCCTTTGGATTCACAAAAAATTAACCATAAATATGATTTCTGAAGAAATGGCAAGTTCAATTGGAATAAATAATAAGCGTTTGGACTTTATTTATTTAATGATATTTGCCTTGGCAGTGGCTTTAGGCATCAGGTTTGTCGGAGCGCTGCTAATGGGGTCATTAGTAATTATTCCCGCTGCTTCGGCAAAAAATATTACAAAGAGCTTATATTCTTTTATGGGATTAAGCGTTGTTTTTGGAATTGTTTCCTCGGCCTTTGGTATATATATTTCTTTTATTTACAATCTTTCTCCGGGACCGATTTTTATTCTAATAAGCTCAATATTCTTTGTGATATCCCTACTGATTCGGCGCTTGAGATAATTTTACCGCTTAATCAGACTTTACTTTTATTTTCTTCGATTTACTGCGGTTTATTTTAGGGAGAACGATTTTTAAAACGCCGTTTTTAAAAGTTGCATGGGATTTATCGGCATCAATTTCTTCGGGAAGAATTATAGAACGGGAAAACCTGCCCCAAAAACATTCTGAATAGAGATAATCTTTTGTTTCCACTCTTTCTTCTTTTTTCCTTTTGCCTTTAATCACAACTGAATCGCTGGTAATTGAAATATCAATATCTTCCGATTTAATGCCGGCAACCGGGGCTTCTATAATGAAACCGACCGGCGTAAAATAGACATCAACGGCTAATTGGCCTTCCGGACCTTCAAAAATTTCCACCATTTCTTCTTTAGCTTCGGGAATGTTTTTTTCAATATCTAAATCCTCCTTCTTTGAGGATTGTTTTATTTTTAAATTTGTTTCTTTTTGCGGAGATTCAGCGGGTTTAGAAGCGGTTTTCTTCCTTGAAATACTGGAGAACTTCCCATCCGGTCCGACAGACGCCAATCTTGCAAAAAATTCTTTTTCATCCATAAAATTACTTAATTATTCGTTTTAATTTCTCGAAATCCCAAAAAACGAACATTGCTATAATAATCAAAAATAACGTTGGATAAAGCAATACCCTGTCAAATAATATTATAAAATAATTAAAAAATGCGTGCAACAAGGTGGCAAAAATGAGACCGATAATTATTTTACGGTTTGCCCAAAAATATCCGACAACGCCCGAACTTAAAGCATGAAGAAGAGTTGCGCCGACAAAGCGCAGAGTCATCGCGGCAATAACCCCTTTAATTTCCATATTGTTAGAAAAAACAGCTCCAAAATTAACCAAAACATTCTCAATCGCGGCAAAGCCAAGAGCGGCGGCAATCATATAAATCATGGCATCAACCGGCTCGTCAAAAAATTTACTTTTTCTGACAACTAAATAAGCGGCCAAAAATTTAAAAATTTCCTCAATTGAAGCCAGAGAGAAAAAAGAAACCAATCCATTTTCATAAAACTTAAAATAATCCAGAATATCTTTTGCAAATATCTGGAATAAAAGAACTATGGAAGAAATAACGGCTCCGGCCAAGAAAACTTTTAAAATCATTTTCTTCGGCTCCGGATGAATATCTTCTTTTAAAAAGAAAATCAGCCAAATAATCGAAGGAGATAAGCCAAGAAGTATAATAAAAAAAATCATAAAGTATCAATAATTTTCTATCATTAATAATTCTTTTTCTTTATTGGGCAAAGATTGATAAATTTCTTCCGTGATAAAAGGCATAAAAGGATGGAGAATTTTTACAGATTCCTTTAAAATTTCAGATAAAACATATTGCGCAGACCGTTTGCTTTGTTCATCTTTGCCGATTAAATGGGGTTTTATTTCTTCGATAATTTTATCGCAGAAAACATGCCAAAAATAATGGTAAATTTTTTCGCTTGCCGCATAAAATTTAAAAGATTCCATAAGCTTAGAGATGTCTTTTTTAATTTTTACCAATTCATTTAATTTCTTTTTATCAGCCGCGCTTAATTTCGGCTTTGATTTGAAATCAAAATTTTCCAAATTTATTAAGACAAAACGGCTTGCCTGCCAAATTTTGTTGGCAAAATTGCGATAACCGCGGATTTTTTCTTCGGAAAATGCCGAATCAGTGCCCGGAGTATTGCCAATGATTAAAGCCATTCGCAAGGCATCAGAGCCGTATTTTTCAACCATATCAATCGGATTAATAACATTTCCTTTTGATTTTGACATTTTCTGCTTGAATTGATCGCGGACCAATCCGTGAAGATAAACATATTTAAAAGGAATTTTCTTGGTCCGATAAAGTCCCAACATTATCATTCTGGCAACCCAAAAGAATAAAATATCCCAACCGGTTTCCATAACATCAGTCGGATAGAAATTTTTGTAATCCGCGCCATCGGGATAACCAAGTGTTAAAGGCGGCCACTGCCCGGAAGAAAACCAAGTGTCAAAAACATCTTTGTCTTGTTCAACTTTTCCGCTTCCGCATTGCGGGCATTTTATCGGATTAGACTTGTTAATAATCCAAAAACTGCAATCCTGGCATTGCCAGGCCGGAATCTGAATGCCCCAGACAATTTGCCTTGAGATATTCCAATCTCGAATATTTTTCAGCCAATGAAAATAAATTTTCTTAAACCTTTCGGGAATAAATTTTATCTTGCCGGCTTTAACCGCGTTAATTGCCGGTTTGGCCAACGGCTCCATTTTGACAAACCATTGACTCATTAATTTCGGCTCAATTGCGGTGTTGCATTTATAACATCTGGCAATATTGTGCTGATAGGTTTCATCAATTTTCTCCATCAATCCTTTTTTCACCAAATCTTCAACAATCAATTTTCTGGCTTCTAAAACTTTCAATCCTTCGTATTTTTTCGCTTCAATGCTTTCGGGAAAATGGCGGACTAAATCCATCTTACCGTATTTATTTATAACTTCCCTTGGGCCATCTATTTCATTTTTATGCCTCTGCCAGGTTTCGTAGTCGTTAAAATCGTGAGCTGGAGTAATTTTGACCGCGCCGGTGCCGAATTGAGGATCAACTATTTTATCAGCAATGATTTTTAATTTTAATTTTGAAATAACAACATCGACTTCTATTTCTTTGCCAATTAAACTTTTATATCTTTTGTCTTTTGGATTGACGGCCACGGCTGTATCTCCAAAAATAGTTTCCGGCCTGACGGTAGCGACGATGATCGACCCGTATTTTATGTAATACAAAGAATCGCGGCGTTCTTCATGGTCGATTTCCAAATCAGAAAATCCTGTTTGATGCTTCGGACACCAGTGAACAAGACGCGTTCCCCGATAAATCATCCCCTTTTGATATAAATCAATAAAAGCATCCTGAGTTTTTGAAATAATATCGGAATCGAGAGTGAATTTTTCCCGCTTCCAGTCGCAGGAAGCTCCAAGCCGGCGAACTTGGCTTTCCATTATTTTTTTGTTTTTATTGGTAAAATCCAAAATTTCCTGAAAAAGCTTTTCGCGGGGGATTTCAAAGCGGTTTCGTCCTTCTTTTTCTATCACTTTGTCGTAGACAATCTGGGTTTCAAAGCCGGCATGATCAGCGCCGGGAATCCATAAAGTTTTAAAACCGCGCATTCTTTTATAGCGAATTATTACATCTTCCAAACCAATCGCCAAAGCATGGCCTAAATGAAGAGAGCCATTGGCATTGGGAGGAGGCATTATAATGGAAAAAGTTTTAGGTTTTTGGTTTTTGGTTTTAGAAAATGGCAAATTGTCGGGATTAAAATAACCGGAATCTTCCCAAGATTTATAGATTTTTTCTTCTACCTCTTTTGAATTATACGGCTTGTTGAATTTTTCCAGCATATTAACGGATGGTTTCGATATAAATACTCGTTTTATTCGGGTCAGCTATATTAAAATTGAACAAGGATGAAGACGAAGCGGCATTTTCCGCCAAAGAAATTCCTTTTGGAAAAATAATTTTAAAAGAAGTTTCGCCGAAGGCTTCTATATTTTCGAGTTCTGTTTTGGAAGCGCTTATTTTTATGTTGCTTCGATTATTTAAGAATCCGGCAATTCTGACTTTAGAAAGAGAAAAAGCGTTTTCATTTACGATAACTCCGCTAACTTCCACTGATTTGCCGTCGTTTAACTTAGTTGAAACTTCCCGGATTTGAGTTTTGGGCCTTTCAAATTCTTCTTTTTTAAGCCAATTTATATCGGAAAAAGAAATTTTCATCTCGGAAATTTCTTTATAATCAATATCCAGCACTTCAATAATATATTTTATTTCTCCGGCATAAATAAAAGATTTTCCGAAAATATTTTTTATTTTCTCGCCGCCTGAGCCGTAAATATCAACGAGATAAGAAAAATTATCAGCGCCGTAATTGCCGTTTGGATTTTTTATTTCCGCCGCCAAAATTGATTTATTCCCGGATGGAAATGATTTTATAAAATTAAGCTGGATTGAAGACAAAGTTTTTATTTCACAATCCAAACAAGGGCCGCCGCAATCAACGCCGGTTTCTTTTTGATTTTGACGGCTGTCAAAACAAGTCGGGTTTGACCTTATTGAAACGAAGTAAATTATTCCAAAAAAAATAGAAATAATCGCGAGGTAGAAAATGCCGTAAATTATTTGCTTGGCCAAGCGCTTATCCATAGATTTAATAATACCAAAATTCCCGAAAATAAAAATCCCCTTCTTGACGGGGATTTTTCAGAAAAACTTTTACATACCGGCGTACCCTACTTTCCCATCCGGCGAAGCAGCGAGTATCATCAGGCTTAAATGCTTTCACTTCTCTGTCCCGATGCCAGAATTATTTACTCTGAATTCCTGGCAAACCCTACTTTCCCAACCGCCGAAGCAGCGAGTATCATCGGGATTTAATGCTTTCACTTCTCTGTTCGGAATGGGAAGAGGTGGGGCACATTAAATTAAATCACCAAGAAATCATAATAAACAATTCTGTGCGGGGCACAGTCGGAATGCCTGTCCCGCACTAAGATTCGTTTTAGTGTGGGAGGAAGAGGTGGGGCACATTTAAGTAAAACACCGGTAAATAAAAATTCTCCTGCGCTATTTTTTTAATATTTTTGTTATCCAACTTTTTGAACCCTGAAATTTATAAGAAAGTCTGACTTATTAGTACTCCTCGGCTAAAACTATTACTAGCCTTACACCTGGAGCCTATCAACGTGGTAGTCTTCCACGAGTCTTGAAGTCTAATCTTAGGAAGGGCTTCGCGCTTAGATGCTTTCAGCGCTTATCCCTGCCGAACATAGCTACCCGGCGCTTCACCTGGTGGCAAAGCCGGTAGACCAGAGGTTCGTTCAACCCGGTCCTCTCGTACTAGGGTCAACTTCCTTCAAACTTCAACGCCTGCAACAGATAGAGACCAACCTGTCTCACGCAAAATTTCAACTATTACTAATTGATTGGACTATACCACCTTCTTTTTTTATTAAGAAGATCGACATTTTATAAAATCTTTGAAGATTTTATCTCTCCGACGTATGTCAGAGAAGTCTCTACGGGGTTAATATACGCTTTTTTCGCTTTTTAGAATAATTTAATTCTCTAAAATCATCTATTAATTTTGCAAGCTTAATAAAATCATTCTTGTTTTTTATATTCTCTTTAATATCTAGAATTTTTATCATCAAATTAACTTGTTCTTTTTTTAGAATTACAAATGGTTTTACTATTTGTAAAAATTTTCTAATTGCATCTGTTTTTCCAATTATATACTCAAGAATGCCGTCTTTACGTACTCTTAAATATCCTAAATTAATTAAATTACAGATTTTTTGAAAGTTAATTTGATCTTTTTGAGATTGAAATAAAACGATATACGGCGATATTTGAAAACCATATCGATAACTTTGATTTGGTTTTAATCGCACATAAATACTCCCATCTCCATCTAAAAATCCTGCAATATATGATTTTTGAGCTTGATTAAGCATATATAACTTCCCTCGGTATTATCCTAACATTTGACAGGTTGAAAATCAATATTAGGATTTCACCGATATGAGTCGATTTATTCGATATACCTTACGGTATAAAGCCGCCGTGTTCGATTGTCGTAAAGGGTTCTTTTCTTTGACGGTCTGAACCCAGCTCACGTACCACTTTAATTGGCGAACAGCCAAACGCTTGGGACCTTCTCCAGCCCCGCGCTGTGGTGAGCCGACATCGAGGTGCCGAGCGAGGCCGTCGATAGGAACTCTCGAGCCTCACCAGCCTGTTATCCCCGGGGTAGCTTTTATCCGTTGTCTCCGGCCTTTCTATAAAGGACCGTCGGGTCACTAAGTTCTGCTTTCGCAGCTGCGCGGCTTGTCGGCCTTGCAGTCAAGCCGGCTTGTGCCTTTACACGACGCGGTCGATTTCCATCCGACCTTAGCCGACCTTAATAAACTCCTCCGTTACTTTTTAGGAGGATAACGCCCCATTAAAACTGCCCACCAGACACTGTTCCATTTCGTTTTTTCCGAAAAGGTTAGTCTTTAGAATTTTAAAGATGGGTGTTTCATTGGCGACTCCATCTGATCCGAAAACCAGATTTCAAAGTCTCCCCACTACGCTACGCATCAAAACTCTAAAAACAATATTCTAAAAACAATATCAAGCTGCAGTAAAGCTCCCGGGGTCTTTTCGTCCCGCTGCAGGTATCCCGCGTCTTCACGGGAATCGCATTTTCACCGAGCTCCTCCTTGAGACAGTTCTCCAGTCGTTACGCCATTCATGCGCTCCGGAACTTACCCGGAAAGGAATTGCGCTACCTTTGGACCGTTATAGTTACGGCCGACATTGACGAGGGCTTAACTCAGTGAGCATTACACATTGCTGCATAATACCCCCAAGCTTGACCTTCTCGCATCGGTCAGGCATCACCCCCTATACGTCCTCTTACGAGTTTGCAGGGAGCTGTGTTTTTGATAAACAGTCGCTAGAGATACTTTCGCTGCGCCCAGCACCATTTTTGAGAAATAGAAATTTCTATCGCACAAAAATGGTGCTGGGAGGCCTTATTGCGAACTTACGGCCGCTTTTTTGCCGAGTTCCTTAAGGAGGAATCACTCGTTCCCCTGAGGCTTCTCGCCTCACCCACCAGTGTCGGTTTACGGTACGATTTCCATTGTTTTAACCTTAGAGGTTTTTCTTGGAAGGCTATTCAGTTGAATTGACCCGACGAATCAGATCTTTTCTCGCTGCCGAGACATGTTATTGAAAACAGACAACGGGATTTTCCTCATTGCCGCCTCTTACAGTAAAAACGTCAAACCATTAAGACGCTCAACCTTATATCCTTCGTCACCCCATCGAAAACAACGGAAGGGCCGGAATATTAACCGGCTTCCCATCAGCTGCGGCTTTCGCCATTGCCTTAGGATCGCCTAACCCTCCGACGAATTCCGTTACGGAGGAAACCTTGGATTTTCGGGGTTCTGGCTTCTTACCAGAATATACGGTTACTCATGCCAACATTCTCTCTTCCAAACGCTTCAGCAGCCCTCGCGGGTCCGCCTTCAGCGCGTTTGAAATGCTCTCCTACCACTCCACAAATAATAAATTATATGTGAAATTCGCATCTTCGGCAGTTTGCTTAGCCCCGGTAAATTTTCGGCGCAATCAACCGTCGAGTAGTGAGTTGTTACACACTCTTTAAAGGATGGCTACCTCTAAGCCAACCTCCTACCTGTCTATGGTTAACTACTACCTTTTACACTTAGCAAACATTTAGGGGCCTTAGATGGCGATCTGGGCTGTTTCCCTTTTGAGCATGGAGCTTAGCCCCCACGTTCTGACTAACTGCCCGGATTTCCCGGTATTCGGAGTTTGACTCGAGAGCCGAGCTTTCGCCCTTTACTCCCGAACCAGTAGCTCTACCCCCGAGAAATTTATGACAGTCGCTAGCCCTAAAGCTATTTCGGAGAGAACCAGCTATTACCAAGTTCGATTAGCTTTTCACTTCTTATCCCAGCTCATCCGAAGGTTTTGCACAACCAACCGGTTCGGACCTCCATCCGCCTTTCGGCGAATTTCATCCTGGCCAGGACAAGCTCACTTGGCTTCGGGTCTTAAGTAAACCGTTATAATCGCGCTTTTAACACTCGGTTTCCCTTTGCCTCCGCTCCGTAGAACTTAGACAAACGATTTACCTAAACTCGTTGGCTCATTCTTCAATAGGCACACGATCACACTGCGCGCACAACGCGCAATCAACAAACGACTTAAAAACTTAAGTACTGAAAGCTTTTAGTTTTTTAGTATTTTAGTTTATTAATTGTGTGTTATGCACGCTAGAGCTCTCGTTCCTTGTAGGCATATGGTTTCAGATTCTATTTCATCGGCCTTGCCGGCCTGCTTTTCACCTTTCCCTCACGGTACTAGTTCACTATCGATCATCAAACGTATTTAGCCTTGCCGAATAGTACCGGCAGCTTCCCTCGAAGCATTCTGTCCTCGAGGTACTCAAGAACCCCAATCTCTTGCGAGATTAGAGCCCCGACTTTCGTCGGGATAAAAACTAAAGAGATCTTTGATTTTCGCTTACAGGACTTTCACCCTCTTAGGTTTGGCTTTCCAGCCAATTCAGCTAACCAAAGATTTTGTAACTCTTCCTTTTTTCGCAAATCCCGCACATAACTTAAAAATTACGTGTGGGATAAGCAAAACAGCGTCTTCATCTTACAACCCCTGGTAGAAATTTTCTTGCGAAAATTTTATCAGGTTTGGGCTATTCCCTTTTCACTCGCCGCTACTTGGGGAATGACTTCGTTTTATTTTCCTCCGCTTACTGAAATGTTTTACTTCAGCGGGTGCGCTCTCTGATTTGAATCAGAGCAATGCAAGTTTTTTGCATTAGGTTACCCCGTTCGGAAATCCTCGGCTCACAGGTTGCTAGGCACCTCCCCGAGGCTTATCGCAGCTACGCCACGTCCTTCTTCGCCATTTGATGTCAAGGCATCCTCCATACGCCCTTATTTTGATTCCTTAAAATTTCAGGATTCGAAAAGTTGGATAACTTATTTTAGTTATCTATTAAATTATCAAGTTTCTCGATTTGCAACCAATCCTTTCTTAGCAACTCATTATTATTTAATATTTTTTTTATTAAACAATAATCAGGCGCCAAAAAATCAAAAATCCGCCAAAGGCGGATGAGACAACGCAATAAAGTCGGCTGGTGCTTCATCCGCTAAATATGTTGAATAATTTAATCATTTGTTTGATTAAATAATTATATTCCCCTTTAATAATCATTGTCAAGCCTTTACTAAAACATTTTTACGGATGAGCCGATTTCTCAATAATCAGCATAAATACTGGCTGAAAATCGGCTCAACCGTTGTTGTGCAATGTTTAATATTCTTCTTTCATTGCATCGGCTTTAGTTTTTTGGATTCTATCAGCCGGATGATTAGCGGGAGAATAAATAGTGTAAATCTTTAATGGCTTTGCGCCGGTATTGATAAAATTATGTTTTATGCCGGCATTAACAAAAGCCAAGTCGCCTTCTTTAATCGGCGAACTTTGTCCTTCGATTACCGCTTCGCCGCTACCTTCGACAAAAACTAAAATCTGATCAACATTATCATGCACTTCTTCCCCAATATCTTCTGCTGGCAATAAATTCATTAAAACCAACTGAGAATATTTGCCTGTGTTTATAACCTGCCTGAAATTTTCGTTTTTTTTCGTGAGTTCGATTATATTTTCGTGAAAAATCATAAATTATTTTAATTATTTTCTTTTTCTTCGACCTTATTAAAATTCATTTTTGACGCTCCGCAACGCGGACAAATTTCCGGAGGCTCATCGCCTTCGTGAATATAGCCGCAAATTTTACAGCGCCATTTTTTATTATTCATTTTTTTATTATATGCAATTAAAAAACCGGCGTCAAAATATATCCCTTTTTCATATTGCCCAATACTTTGCATTTTTCCGGATGAAGCCAGCAATAATAAGCAATATAAGCGCAGAAGATTGCATCAAGTTTATCTTCGTAATTCTTTAAAGCGCCGCCTTTAAGCCCTTTTAATTTTTTATCGGAAATTTCCTTGGGAATAATAATTGACGGATTTTTTAATTTTTTAAAATAATTTTGATATTTTCTAAACTCATTCCATCTGAAATTATAATCTCTCTTCGGTTTATTCTTATACTTTAAAACACTTTTTAAATTAAACAATACCACCATTGAAGGATGAGGGTAAACCTCAAAAAATTTCCGCGATTGCTCCAGTTTTTTAATAAAAGGCGAATGTTTAAAGTTATTTTTTCCTAAAAGTTTGGAAATCACTTCTCCTCGGACTTTTCCGCCGTTAAATGAGCCGAGCCGGACACTATTTGCCGGATGAGCGCCGGCATTATATTTTCTAAACAATCTTCCCACTTCTACTTCGGCAATTCTTCGGCCGGTTTTATTGGGCACAATCAGAGGCGCGTCAATGGCAATAAAAGCGTTCTCTTTTTTTACGTTATTATTCACAAAATCGATTATTTCTTTTTCGCTGTGAACAATATCGGAAAAAATTACTTTGCCTTTGGTCTTATTGCCTTTAATAACTGCCGCACCCGAACTATTTTTTGAAGACCACGCCAAATCAATGCCAATAAATAACATAATTTATACTATATTAAAATTTTCAAATTTCCTAAACGGGATTTCTTTTATCTCAACTTTTTCCACTTGCGCCAAAACCGGGCCTTTATGGCACCATTTTACAAATTCATCAATTTTTTCTGCTTTACCGCAAACAACACTTTCAACCAAACCATCGTCCAAATTTTTTACATAACCAACAAGAGCTAATTTTTCCGCTTCAACTTTGGCCGAATATCGAAAGAAAACACCTTGAACAAAACCAGAAATTTTAATACAAAAACAAACCATTATGGGGTGGATGACGGGAATTGAACCCGCAGCCCTCGCTGCCACAGAGCGATGCTCTACCATTGAGCTACATCCACCATAGCAAATAAATCCAAATCTAATTATCTCAGATATTTTGAATCTGCTTTTAAATTCAATTTAAAACTACTCTCTTGATATCGCTCAATCTTACAACTTATAAACCAGCGCGTGCTGATGTGTTTCTTTATTTAATTTTACGGCAACTTCATCGCCCGATTTTCCCGACTTAACCTTCTCGTGCTCAACTTCCATAGATTCAACCGGTTGAGTAAATTCGTTTTCGTGATAAACGAATTTAATTTCATCCCCGATTTTCAAGCCGCCGGATAACCTTATCACCGCTACCATTGCTTTGTCAAAATAATGAACGACTTTGCCAATTTCTTTTTCGGCCATAATTATCTTTGAATTATAATAATCATCGACCTTTGGCGCAATATTTTTAATTAAGTCAGAACGTACTTCATTCCTTAGTATCTATGACATTTTGCCCTGAAATAGTTGAAGGGCGAAAATCCTCCAGAAAAATACTTCTTTCTCAATCCCTTGATACAATCAGCAAAAATCTCTCCGACTTCTTTGTTTTGTAAAATAAAACAGACATTGGATACCAGAGGACTTTTTCTACGGCGTTAAACTTGCAGGAGCATAAAGTTCGTTTAACTTTACTCTTGTTTGGGGTCCCGCAATGCCGGTTTGTTCTATGCCGTATTTTTGCTGGAATCTTTTTACCGCAGCTTCAGTCAGAGGCCCGTAATACCCAGTTATAATGGCTTCTGGATATATTTCCGGATCGTGTGAAAGCATTTGCTGAAGAAGAGTTACCTGGTCATTACTAAAACCGAAAGCAAAAGGACCTACAAGTATTCCTGAAACGGCTGTGGTGAAAGCACTCACGCCTTTGCGGAGTTCTTCAAACTTTGCCCGAGTTAATGGGCCAACAAAGCCAAGTGCCGGCTGAATATTATAATGTTTCTGGAAGGTGATGACGGCTTGTTTGGTCAGTTTCCCAAAAAAATTAGTACGGGTGTGATATGAAGGGAGGAATCCATCTTTTACTAGAAGTTCCTGCAAAGTCTTAACATCGTCGCCACTTATTCCGAGGGAAAGATTGCGGATAAAAATATTTGTCTCCATTGATTGAATTGCTTGTGACGATAAGGCAGCATCTTCTCCAAAAAGCTCCTGAAGTTTGGCGCGAGTTAATGAACCCACAAATCCCAAAGACGGACTAATTTTATACTTTATCTGGAATTGAATAACAGAAACTTTTGTCTGTTCGTCGAAATATCCAGTAACAGAATTTTGAGGAAAAAGATTCTCAAGAACAAGAATCTTTTGAAGATTTTTAACATCTTCATTATCATTTTTAAGGCCGACTCCGAGATTTTTTGTAAAAGTGTAAGAGAAACTTGGAGTTTTTTGTTTGATAATAGTTTGAGAATCGGACGGCTCAGGCTCGTTTGTATTCCAGTTCACCGTTGCCGAGCCAGTTGTAACCGTTGCTTGAATATCAGAAACTATCGGTGAATTTATATCAACTACAGCAGGTGTCTTAGATGACCAAGCTGCATTATTATAAATTTTCTTCAAATAACTACTTAGATTTCCCAACAAATTGCCATAATCGGCCTCTTCGCCTCCAACATCATACCCTGAACCATCCTTTGACACTATTTTTCGTGCCTCAACACCATCATAAGCATTGTCATAAGGAGTTGCTAAACCAAAAGCATAAATTTCTCCCCAATCAGAAATTTCATTATCATACAAACTCCAATGCTCAAATCCTACAACAAAATAATTACCGTCATCACCCTTGAGATTAAGAACCGTATTATAATGATTAACCATTGCCCTGGCTCTTTCTTCTTGTGTTTTAAATTTTAATTCACCATCTCCACTATTACTGGCAATTTCAAATCGCGTCCCAGGAGTAATGGCTTTTGTTAGATCGCCATCAACTTCAAAATTATCCCAATTTACCCATCTAATTCTTGGATAGGGATAATATCCTGGGGGTAAATTGGATATTGGCACATCCGGAAACCAAATGCTTTGGGCAACGCGAAAAATATAACGAGAGTCTGGAGCAACAAAGCGAGTCCTTTTTTTTACAGGATCATAGGAAACTGAAGTAATAACTCCTTTATAACCAGCGGGTGAATCAATTGTCCCATGGGCATAGTCGCTAATAATCAGCGGTTTTTTCACTATGTTATAAATTCTTAAAAGATTTTCAGCAACCCCACTTGAAAAATTTATGATTCCGCCGGGATTAACCCAAAATCCGTCAAAATATGGGGCAACCGCTCGATAAACATAGTCAGGCCCGTTATATAAAGGAAGGAAAATGGAAGGGTGCGATACTAAATTTAATACACTTGATAAAGTTTTTGCATACTTTTCAGAAAAAAAGGCAACAAAGTCATCTAAATCTTGGCGCAAATTTGGAAAACTAGGATTTGTAAATGAACCATTATATCCAATTTTACATACTCCGCCATATAGAATATTCTTTCCATTTTCATCCATAAATCCTGTTCCTAAACCATAAGCATTTGTCCCGTCTAAGAAATTTCCAGAAGATGTATCCCAAGTTGTATAATTTGTCCCCCAAGCAGCATTAAGATTTTGTAATGCTTTTAATTCTCCGCCACTTGGACTTATGGAATATATATAAAATGGTACCGTTGCGCTATCGGTTGTAAAAACCGATAAATTCTCATTTTGATCTTTATATCTATAACGTAAAAAATCACGAAGGGCATATTTACTATACAGTTTCGTGTCGGTATAACTTATGGTATTGCTATTATTTTTACTTTTATACGGATTTTGAGAGATTGTAATATATCCTAAATGATCATGATTTGTGCTGTTCATACCGAATAATTGATCCGCTTCTTCGGGAATAAACGAATATGCCGAATTTTTATCTAATCCGGAGGCGCGATTCTTAGTTTCGGTTTCTAATGCCACTTTATAACCTGGATCAAAAACATCAACTTGTCCGCCTTGCCATCTTAAGGTGGCGCTTCCCGGAGGACAAACCGCTCCATCATAAACTCCTTTTATTTTATACGGATAATCCCCTCGCATTGCCCAGCCAGAAAGTTGCCAAGTATGTTCTATGGGAAGACGCGAACTCACGGGAATATTGTTTCGTACACCCCAGTAACGAAAAGAATACATTCCGGTTGCATTAAAGCCCCATGATTTTAATCTATTTGATATTGCCAATCCCCAATTATTGTAATCTCCATATTTCTTTAAAATATTTTCCGAAAGATACGATCTCTCATGAACTCTGTTAAGAATTGGTGGCGTAGAAAAATCTTGAATAACAACTCCCTTAATATAAAACCTCGGCTCTATATCGTTTGGCAAAGTCACAAAAGAAAAATCAGAAGGAAATTTATTATTACTCCAAAACACTATTCTGTTAGCCATAGGGCTTATCATTCCAATAAATCCATTAGCATCCGGCGCAAAAGTATTTCCAATATCCAAATTATAGCTTTTATCCGTGTTTAAGACGGCTCCGATAGCTGGATTGCCTGTTCCATTTATTAATTTCCAACCACCAGATGTAGAATAATACCATTGAATTTTACCGCCCGCGCCAAGCTGATCAAGCCAAAAATACGGATTAGTAGGCCTGGTACGACGACCAAAATAAATTTCATCACCAACCCGTGATAAGGTAACGTTAGTTAAAGGATTAATAACATCTTTAGTATAAGTATTTTCTGCCTCATTTTTTAAATTTGAAGAGAAATTATTTGAAGCATCTTTTAAATAGACAGCTTCATAAGCTAAGAATCCGCCAGAACCTCCGATATCTACCGTATCAATTCCGCTTGGCGCAAATACAATAATCGGATTACCGAGCGGAGTAATTATCCACCAACGATTGCTAATTTTTTCTATATGAAAAAAACCAGTAGCTGTCCCATTAAGACCGCAATTTGTACAGCCACCATAATTATCAGTATTCGTGGCCGTGGTCGAATATGTCACAGTATTGGCTACGGAAGATTTTAAAGAATTATTATTTGCCGAATCATAAGCAGAAACTGTATAAGCATAATTAGTTGAAGGTGTTAAGCCGAGATCAGAATACACAGCAGAAGAAGATGTTGCTATTTGAATATCGTTTCTAAAAATTTTATACCCCGTAACACCAACATTATCGGTTGACACACTCCAAGAAAGATCAATCTGTGAAGAAAAAACCGCCGTAGCTTTTAAATTACTCGGCACTGATGGTGCTTGAGTATCAGCGATAACGGGAGCAGGAGAAATTGTTTCGGTATAAATTTTTTGCACCTCTATAGAATTTAAAGCTTTGTTATATACTCGCACTTCATCTATTACACCATTGGCAATTGAATCTTGATTAGCATTTTTACCAATGTAAATTTCAGTAGGTGCAGTATTGGCAATCCAAGAACTACTACTTGCAGACACATTGGCAATACCATTTAGATAATAATTTTTTTGCCCGCTTGCGCTATCCCACGTATAAACGATTTGATACCAATTACCGACCGAGAGATGAGTATAACTTAAAATATCTGTAACATGACTAATTCTAATTGGCTGATATTCGCGATTATTCCAAATTTGTACTCTTCCCGCAGTATAAGAATTAGGACCAACTATAAAAAGAGTGTGGATAACCCCAATGGTATTATTGGTGTCATAATTAGGCTTATACCAAAAGGAAATCGTTCCTTCATTAAAATTGAAATTGCTTGGGATATTTACTGAAACATAATTTCCGCTGTTTTTAAAATCCAAAGCTTGTCCCGATTTCCCATTTACCCAAGTCGCTCCAACAATTGTTCCAGAATTTCCTCCGCCAGAAGAATCTATAGCCGTAGAACCGCTTCCTTCGTCAAATTTTAAATAAATAATGGGTATATCTAACCCGGAAACAACTGTATTAATCAAAAAATAAATAGCATAATCATCAGCATTAATATTCCCACTCGTATCCTGGCATCTGACATAATAAGTGTAACTAGAACCGTCTACTAGTCCCGAAATAATTGCTGAATGACTTATAGAATCAACAGTAGAAAAGGCGCCGGTCATTAAAGAATATGGAGTGTTTGAAGTAGCCGAATATTTACATGAAGCGTTTTCATTTGTTATTAAAGATAGAGTTGTAGAATTTGTGCCTGCGCTTAAAGTTCCGGATGGAGAGCCTCCAGAACGCACCGGAGAAATTATGTCCTGAGAACCAGCTGAAGAATAAGTAATAGTTAATTTTGGCCTAAGAGAAAGATTAGTATCCTCAGAGCCGGCGGCCCACCTATTTCCGCCATTCCAAATAATTATTATTCCATTATTTGCAAAGCCCTGATTAATCCATTTCTGACACGCGCTCAATAAATCCAAGGTAAACCATTGATTTATATCATTAACCGTAACTGAATTAATCAAATTATTATCATAAGTACCGCCCTCCGCCGTCCACAAGGAAGCATCGTGCTGACGATGATACCAATCAGAAGATCCGTTTTGCACCGCACCACCAATAGATCCTTCTGTCCAAGACTCAGTTAAAAGATAAGCATTTCCGGTTTGAGATAAACTACTATACTGAAGATTTGTATAAAAACCTAAATCACATTGACTAATAATTGAATCTGTTGGTATTTGAGATAAATCAAATTTTATAATTGGTCTATAATCACTTCTAATTCCCAATCCTGATGCACCATAATTATGATCAGTCAAACTTCTTAGGGTATTATCAACAGTTCCACTATACCCATTTACTCCCTCTTGAAAAGTCACTGTAATAGGAGCTGCTTGAATTTTATAATCAGCAAAAACAAAGATTAGAAATACCACACAAAAAACAGAAAATATTAATTTATTTTTTCTTATACTTCTCGCAATTGTTAAAAGTTTTTTAGGCATAGAATAAAACTTTATTATAATTTAATTGGCTTGATACAATTAATTATTAATTATTATATAATATTTTCCGTCCTTCCGTCAAAACTTGCAATTTCCTTACTGGTGCTGTAATCATACACTTTGCGCGAACCTTTTTCGAGCGGAAACTGAACGAATGAATCAGCCCCGCCACCGCCTCGCAGAGCCTCGGCGGACACCAAAGAAAAATG
>Ga0076074_106_pt1 | contig 25799 bp, 26 predicted proteins | sample RifGroC1_FD_68184 | JGI IMG/M metagenome (GOLD analysis project Ga0076074, IMG submission 68184) | Parcubacteria (Wolfebacteria) bacterium GW2011_GWC1_37_10 | reverse complement strand
AAATTGTTGAAAATACGCCGATTATTGAAGTTTTGAAAAAACTACCCTCTGATTCAGTTCATTTGATTGTTGCTGATCCTCCCTATTGGAAAGTTATAAACGAAAAGTGGGATTATCAGTGGAGAAAAGAACATGAGTATATCGACTGGTCTCAAAAATGGTTTGCTGAATCTTATCGAGTGTTAAGAAAAGGTGGTTCCTTTTACCTGTTTGGATATTTCAGAATGCTCGCATTATTATTGCAGCCACTGCAATTGCTTGGTTTTGAGTTGCGGCAACAGATTATCATTGATAAAGGTATGAGGTCTGTGAGTGGACGTGCAACTAAAAATTATAAGATGTTTCCGAATGTTACTGAAAGTGTCCTCTTTCTTTTCAAAGATAATAAACCGTTCATCAAAGACTTTTTAAAGGAAAGGCAGATGGCACTTGGCTATAACGCCAAAGAGATAAACGAGAAACTTGGTGTAAAAAGCAACGGTGGAGGTATGTGGAGTATTTACACTGGTGAGAATGTATGCGAACAGGTGCCAACTCGGGAATTATGGGAAAAATTACAGACGGTTTTGGAATTCGATTTGCCATATGAAGCAGTTTCGATGGTTTTCAATCCCCAGATGGGTCTAACTGATGTTTGGACAGATGTTGATTTCTATAAAGAGGAGAGATTTCATCCGACACAGAAACCACTTTCCCTTATTCAGCGACTTATCTCTGCCAGTAGCGATGAGGGTATGATTGTACTTGACCCGTTTCTTGGCTCTGGCTCAACGGCCGTTGCAGCTAAATCTCTAAAGAGAAAATATATTGGTATTGAGCTAGATCCAAAGTACACCCAGATTACCTTAGCTCGACTGGAGAGCCTTGATAGAAACAAGAGTTTATTCTAAGAATTCTTTCTCCGACTGTACTTCTTTTTTGCACTAGATATTTTGTCGGTGTCTCGCAGCTCTAAATATTCTCTTAAATTCTCTGGAATTTCCTCGATAAATCCTCGGAGTGTTTTGAGAGGCATCTTTTTAGCCTCTTTGAGAGTAATTTTCTTTGTGGCCACCTGATTTAATTCAGATTGGCTGATTCTACTGACAAGCTCTTTTAGTTCTCTGTCGTTTATGGTTTCAATGGGCATTCTTTCTGATTTAATTTTGCTTCGATCCTCTGACGGGGCTACCAATTTTTCAATCCGGATTTTTGGCTTTGTATTTGCATTTTCAACGATGCACAAGAAAGTCCGAATTGGATTCGATATGAAAAACTGATATGAGTACGGCCAGAAATTCTTAGGAGCAGGAGTTTGATCAGGAGTTTTCTTTCTATGCGAGAGGTAAATCTTTCGGTAATAATTTGTCATTAGCTCCGCAAATCTCTTATGCCGTTTCTCTTCAGGCCATATTTCAAAGGCTTGGAAACGTAATGTCTCAAAGTCGCCAGAATCAAAGTTTGGATAATCACCAATGAGTAGTACCACCCTGTTTACCTCGTGTATCAACACTTCTAAATCACTTTCATTTCTAATTGTAAAAAGCCACTTTGAATCATTTTTACGCTCTATATCTTTTGAGCCGCAATGTGAGCACTCTAGTTCAACGCGCGCGACACTCAAGCTACAATTCTTACAAATATCGAGTTGATCAATGCGCGAACAGGATTTTACTTCCGAACCGTCTATCAGATCGTTTCCCCTTGCCCCCGTTCTTTCCCCGGTCATTCCCGTAATGAGGGATGCAAGATGTTGGCCGGGATACCCGATTTTGATGTTGGGAGTTTGCTTGGTGATTTTTGACCATTCGATTGCATTCAATCTTGGTTGAAGCACGAGTTCATCAATGAGCTGTTTTATAAGACGCTCATTATCCAAGATCGTTATAAATTTTTTATTTGGCTTCGGCATGTTAATCGAGAAGTTGCTTAGGTGTGAGAGAAAGTGCCTTGGCAATCTTTTCGATATTTTCAAGCGTGATATTCTTTTCAGCCCTTTCAATCATGCCGATATAAGTTCGATGTACTCCGGCACGAGACGCTAATCCTTCTTGCGATAATCCAAGCTTTACTCGCTCCTCGCGCACCCTTTGTCCAAATTTGATCAAGACACTCTTTTTCATAGTTATGCAAAAAGTATAGTAATTTGCTAACTTTGGTGCTACATACTATAGTTAGCATATATGAATAGCTATTTTCTCTACGCTCGCAAAAGTACCGATGTTGAGGACAAGCAAATCCTCTCCATAGACGCGCAACTAAACGAGCTTCATTCTCTTGCCAAGCACGATGGGTTAGAGATTGCGGCCGAATTTGTTGAGAAACGGACGGCTAAAATGCCGGGCCGTCCTGTTTTTAACGAAATGCTAAAACGCATACAGAAGGGCGAAGCACAGGGCATTATTTGTTGGAAGATTGATCGCTTAGCTCGTAATCCGGTAGATGGCGGGCAGATTAGCTGGCTTTTGCAACAGGGTGTAATCCAACATATACGAACTCACGACCGTAGTTTTCTCCCCGGCGACAATGTCCTTATGATGTCCGTTGAGTTTGGCATGGCTAACCAGTACATACGCGATTTGAGCGCGAACACGAAACGCGGCTTGCGTGAGAAGGCGAGACGAGGCGATTTCCCCGGCCCTGCTCCCACGGGCTACCTTAATAATCCGCGCACTAAAACTGTTATGTTAGATCGGCGTAAAGCACCTACCGTAAAAGCCGCTTTTGAACTCTACGCCGATGGACAATCACGTCTCACGGACATCTCATATTTTCTTTACGACCGAGGAGTAAGAACCGGACGGCGTAAATGGGGACAAGGCGGAAGGAAAATATCCGATGACCACGTTAAACGGGTACTCACCAATCCGTTCTACTACGGACATTTCAGCTACGGCGGCGATATATGGAAAGGAAATCATACGCCGATTGTTTCCAAATCTCTTTTTGATAAGGTGCAGGACACTATAGAAATTCGCGGTAGAGGCCAGAAGGCGAAAAAAGACCCGCAAGTTTTCTGCGGCCTTCTGCATTGCGGTAATTGCGGCTGTTTTATAACTGCCGAAGAGATAACAAAGTACCAGAAAAACGGAAACGTCCACCGATACGTTTACTATCGGTGTACTAAGAAACGCGGCCCCTGCTCGCAATCTTACGTCCGCGAGGAAATTCTAACCGCCCGATTTTCTAATTTGCTGTCGCACTATACTTTGCCGCCGGAGTGGGCAAGAGAATTATCCCGTATGGCCGACAAAGATGAACTGGAAGCAGAACATATCGCAGGAATCTCCGTCCAAGAACTCCGAACGAAAATTGTCGATCTGAACGAGCGAGAAAGCCGCCTTACTGATCTCTATGTTAGTCAGGACATAGATCGCAACGCTTACCTTTTGAGGAAGCGGTCGCTTATGTCCGAACGTAAAACGGCGGAGGAGCAGATTGCTCGACTGAAACACGACTTTACTGTTTGGCTCCAACCTCTACGCGAGTGGATAAATGAAGGCTTACAGCTTAATGAGATAGCTCGAAATACCGACCTCCCCTCCAAAAAAATCTCCCTCCAAAAAATCTTCGGCTCCAACCTCACACTACAATCGCGCGAAGCGCGCGGTATTCCCAAAAATCAATGGCTTTCTTTGGCGAACGCCAAAGAAAATTCTAAAAAATTATCATTCTCTACTCTCTTGGTGCGCGATGCAGGGATTGAACCTGCGACCCTTGCAATGTGAATGCAATGCTCTGCCACTGAGCTAATCGCGCATAAATCTAACAGGGTGAAAACAAAACGTTCTGCCACCAAACTAAGCGCCCGCAAAATTTATTATAAACAAAAAAGACGCTTTTTCAATCAGCGTCTTTTATTGTTTCTAAGCCAATTCCACAACCGCTCCGACTCCTTCTAATTTTTTCTTCAGTTCTTCGGCTTCTTCTTTTTTCAATCCGGTCTTAATCGGTTTTGGAGCGCCGTCGACTATATCCTTCGCTTCTTTTAATCCCAAACCGGTTGCTTCCTTTACAATTTTTATGACATTAACCTTTTGGTCTCCTCCGGATTTTAAAACAACGTCAAATGAAGTTTTTTCTCCAACCGCCGCAGCTCCTCCGGCCGCCGCTCCCATTGCCATAGGCATTGCCGCTGAAACGCCGAATTTTTCCTCTAACGCTTTTATTAATTCCGATAATTCCACAACTGTTAATTTTTCAACTTTTTCGATTATATCTTTAAATTTTTCTGCCATATTTTTATAAATTTATTTTTAAATTTATCTGAAAATATGAGCACCCCGCCGTAGCTTTAGCGAAGGCGGGCTACAACATATTTTTATTTTTCGACCATTTGTTTTGATTTTTGTTCTAACACGTTCATAAACATTTTAATTGGCATAGCGAACATTCCCACCAATTGGCCCAGCAAAATTTCCCTTGAAGGCAACTGGCCGATTTGTTTTACTATTTCTCCTTCAATAAAATTTTTTGCCGATAAGTCATATCCGCCTAATATTTTGAATTCCTTATTTTTCGCTTCTTTGGAAAATTTATAAATCGGGCCGGCAATCTCGGAAATATCCGCTGAAGAAAAAATTGTTCCAATCTGGCTTTCAAACTGCTCCGGATTAAAATCAATTTTATCCTCGCTAAGAGCCACTCTTAAAAGTTTTTTCTTAACAACTTTTAATTTTGAACCGATAGCCAAAAGCGCCCGTCGCAATTTTTTTATTTCATCCACTGTTGTTCCGGTAAAATCAACGAAAATCAGCATTTTGCTGCCTTTTATCAATTCTTTACTTTCTTTAATTTGTTGTGTTTTTTGCTGTTTTGTAAGCATAATAATATTTAAATAAAAATGCGGCTTTACGCCGCAGACATTACACTTATAAAGCTAACAAGCTAATAAAGCTAAAAGCTAAATAATATCCTCGGCAGGGTTTAATTCCTTTTTTTATGGATACCTGTCCCGACATTTTAAGTCGGGATCCCGACTTTACGTCGGGACTGTCTGCGGAATATTTATAATAATATTAAATTAAAATAAAAAAGTCAATATTTTGTACTAGATGGGCAACATCGGTAACACTTTGTATATTGTATTAAAGCAATCCCAGATTCAATCATTATTTCACAGTTGATTTTGATTTTAATATTTGATCAATAGTATAAAATTGCTTATCGCTTTCTGAAAGCTTATAAGAATCAATAATTCTTGCCAAATTTGAAAAATGCTTTTTTACGCCCCATAAAGATAATTTCCCCAAATATTTTTCCAGGAATCGGCCTGTTCTCATATCCCTGATTTCGCTATATTCCCGATATGGCAATCCGGTTTCCTTGCTCAATAATGAAATAAAATTTCCAAACTTTTCGCGATTAGCCGCAAAACTGGGATCTTTTATTAAATTTACCTTACTTTCCTGCAATCTATATATTTCTTTTTCTAAAACATTGGCAAGATTTTCATCTCCCTTAACCTTAGCCGCGCTAAATTTTGATTGAAAATCTTCTATGTCAGATTCGTATAAATTCAAAGTTCTTTCTTGCTCAGCTAAATTATAATCAGCGAATTTTTCAAAAGCCTTTTCTGTTTCAATTGGCGCTCTATATTGGTAAGTTGGCCCTTCTATTTTAATTTTACCGCTTTCATTAAGCAAGACTTTTGTTCCGGCTTCTGATATTCTTGTCTCCACTCCGCCGCTCTTTATATAACCTTGCTCCGCCAAAAGCTGCCCGGTTTTTTGATTTAATATTTCTTTTAATTTCACTGGATTATTCAAATCTTCCGGATTGATTTTAACGCCGAATTTTGACGGATTGCTTTCCAATTGCCTGTAAACCGCGTGCCAAATTCCTTCACCCTGCCCAATTGTAGCCATTTTTTCCATCGCTGCCGATCCAATTACTTGACTCGCTCCTGCCTTAGCCGCCTCCGCCATTGCCTGTTGCATCTGCCGCGCTTCCACTATTTTTAACGCTTTTTGATGCAAATCCATTCTTTGCTTTTGCTCTAAAATTTCATTAACCTCCGGCGTTTGGGATATTGAAAATTGAGAAATTTTATTCATTATTTCCGGCAATCTCTGAAAAAGTAAGGCCACTGTTTCTATCTGCACTCCGGCAACCACCGCTTTGCCGGAAGTCTCAAGATATTTGGCCGCCATTGCCAATCCGTCAACAACTCCCTGTTGAGATACTAATCTGTCTAATTCTTTCAGACGTTCGGCAAATGAAGCTTCGTTGAATTTTCCGTGCTTTATCGCGAATTCAACATCTTTTTTCAGTATCTTTTGTCCAATTCTCGCCAATATGCTGGTTGCGGTTCCTGATTCCGAATTTTTCAGCCGCTCCAAAATATCTTTTGGCAAATTTTCTATATAAGCTTTTTCTAAAAATTCTTTTGGAACAGGTCCATTATGTTTCCCTGTTTCTATATAATATTTGCTCTTTGAGGTTTCATAAATCTTCCAAGCTTCCTGAGCCGCTTCTTCAATGTCGTGAATCCTTGTTTTGTCAATTAATTCTTCATTCCTTAATCTTGCTTCTTTCGCCGCTCCCGCGCCTCTTGTAAAAAACTGCGCGCCCAGCATCGCATATCGCAGTGGCGAGCCGGCTGTCCAACCCAAAACATCAGCAACAGTTCTGCCGTATTTTAAAATTTCTCCGGTAAAATATCCGATATTTTGAATCTCTTTAATCGAGCCTTTCGCAAATCCCTTATTCTTTTCACTTTCCTCTAAATGATTTCTGGCAATAGATGCGTCTTTTTGATAGCTGTCTCCCATAGCCGCGAAAAATCTTCCGATTGACCCTTTTAATCCGGGCGATTTTGAACCGCCGACGCTTTTCTCAATATTGCCGCAAATATCATTGCCGATTAAATTGCTGATTTTCTCTTTTACAAAAAACCCTAAATTTCTAAATCCTATTTTAATCTCCTTTTTCTTCTCTACGGGCATCTCTTTAATTTCTTCTTCAATTTTCGCCGCCTCTTGCGCAAATTTCACTTCTTCTTCCGGACCAAGCATTGTTCCAGCCGGTAATTCAAGATGAGGGCCCAATTCTTCAACAATTTCCGCCTCCGGCAATTCTTCTTCTTTTATTTCCCGCGCTTTTTCGGAAAATTTTTGTCTTGCTTCCACTTCCCTTGCTCTCATATAAGTTTCTTTTGCATCTTCCGGCACGCTGGATATCTTAGGCGCGTCTTCGGCAATATCAGCCTCAAGCTGAAGTCTTATTTCCCTTTCCCCTGTTTTCTCTTTCTTTTCAAACTCTTTTCTGGCTTTTTCCCTTTTTCCCTTTGCTTTTTCAAATTCTCTTTTTAAAAATTCTGCCTTTTCTTTATAAAATTTTTCTTCTTTTTTATTTCCCGTCTCCTGCGCTTTTTTCAAATCTTTTTGGGCAATCATCATTTTTTTGCCCAGCCCATCCATTTCCTGACGAATATAATCAGGAACGCGGAACTTTTCTTCCCCTTCTTTCTTTTTTTCTTTTTGTTCTTTAATTTGTTTTATTTCTGTCTTTGTTAATTTTTCTCTTCCTATTTCTTTCTCTTTTCTGATTTTATCTAAAACTTCTCCCGTTTTTTTCAACTCATCTTTATAAAACTGCATTTCCTTCTCATAATCAGCTCTTCTATTTTCATCCTCTTCTTTTTTCAGCTTCTCCTTATAAAAAAAATACTTATTTTCCAATCTCTCGGTCTCGCCAAGAACAAAATTAAGCCAGGTCTTCTCCCTTGCAGAAGGTTGTTTTTTATCTTCTTTATCAAAAACATTTTCTCTCATTGATGCTCTTACCATTTCTTCGGCAATTTCTTCGGTTGTTTTAGACAATCCATTAGCTCTCTTTTTGGCAATATCATAAGCAGACGATAATTTATCTTTTGTTATCTTGCTTTCTTTTCTTTCAACTTTTTTCTCCTTTTCTTTCTTTTCCTTTTTTGATGCCGCAGCGCCTAAATTCTTCAGCTCATTTTCTCCAGCAGAAAGAACAACTCCTTTTTTCTGAAGCGCTTCATCCAAATTCCCAAAATCTATTTTTTCTCGCTTATTATTTCCCATAAATTAATTATCGAATATTGAGAATAAATTATCAAGTAAAAATCAAATAATCGTAAACTAAAAAGCCCCAAATGGCTTCTCCAAATGAGGCTTTTTAGTTTTATTTTATCTTTATTCTATAAAGCTAAACCGGCATACGATCCAATCTCAAAAAAACCATTCTGATTTCCTCCATCCGATCCCATCATTGGATTATATTTTGAGCTTTCCAGCACAGTGTCCAATTCCCAAGTATTGGAGATTACATCATTTTTAAACCCGTAAAGATAATTGGCATTATTTGACGGGTCAATCGGCAATACGCTTAGTGGCGATCCGCCGCTGATTAAAGAAAAATTAACATTTACCCAACCGGTTCCATTTGTACTTCTTGTACTATTTGTTATACAACCGCCAGAAAACGGACCAGTTGTCGTAGCAAATGTACAAGTTGATGTTGCGATAAACAAAGGCGAAACTGTTGCCGTTGCCGCATACATTCCTAGTGCCGCGTGAACGCTTCTCAAGTCTCCCAATCTTTGAGAATCTCTAGCCTGCTTCAAAAGTTCGGCCGGATTCAAAACCAAAGTGACTGTTGTTGCTAAAATTGCTAAAATACCGATAACAATAAGAAGCTCCAATAATGTAAAACCTTTTTTCTTCATAATAAAATAATTAAAATTTCCTATTAAATTTATCGACCTTTTAACTGAACTTATCAATATAATTATAACTTATTCTCGGGTAGCCGCAATAAAAAATTGTGGATAACTTATTTCTTGAAAAATCCCTTTATATTTTCCACTAATTCATCAATTGAAATTTTCGCCTTTACATAATACTCCATTGCTCCAAGCTGCTTGCTTTTAGTAATGTCTTCTTGTTGGCCTAAATTAGAAACAACAATAATCGGAGACTTAATCCTTTGATATTGGGGGTTTGAACGCAATTCTTCCATTACTTCAAATCCGGTTTTCTTGGGCAAAATCAAATCCAATAAAATCAAATCAGGATTGGAATTAGCTAAATAATTTAACGCTTCTTCTCCATCCTTTGCCAATACAATTTCAAATCCCTCTTTCTGCAGCCGATTTTTCAGCAAAGAAAACAAAAATGGGTCATCTTCAACAAGAAGTATTTTTTTCATAAAAATAATATATTTATGCAAATATTATCAAAAAATCCGGCAAAACACAATTATTGCCGGCTTTAAAAAATCAAAACTTTTTTAGTTGTCCCAAACACCTCGGCATTGCGCCGAAGCGAGTCGTTGCTTTAGGCCGAACGACCAATGCCTTGCTCCGGTAAAACCGGAGATCGACAAATTTTTTATTAATTGGTCCACGCACAGCTTCCGCTACGCGTGCCTTGTTACGACTTCGCCCATGTCACCGAACTAAGGCTGATTCCGCTAATGCGAAACTTCACCTTTTTCCGGCTCCCTTGGCGTGACGGGCGGTGAGTACAGGACCCGAGAACGTATTCACCGCGCCATAGCTGATGCGCGATTACTAGCGATTCCAACTTCATGAGGACGAATTTCAGCCCTCAATCCGAACTGAGACTGGTTTTCTGGGATTAGCTCCACCTTGCGGTTTGGCAACCCTTTGTACCAGCCATTGTAGCATGAGTGTAGCCCAGGGTATCAGAGGGCCATGCGGATTTGACGTCATCCCCGCCTTCCTCCGAGATTAGCTCGGCAGTCTTTCGTGACACATATAACACGAAACAGGGGTTGCGCTCGTTACCCCACTTAAGGGAACAATTCAAATCACGAGCTGACGACAACCATGCAGCACCTGTGCTAGCGTCCTTGTGAGACAGCCATCCTTTCAGACAGCTTTCGCTAACATTTCAAACCCTGGTAAGGTTCCTCGCGTACCGTCGAATTAAACCTCATGCTCCACCGCTTGTGCGGGTCCCCGTCTATTCCTTTGAGTTTTAGCCTTGCGGCCGTACTTCCCAGGCGGTCCACTTAACGCGTTAGCTTCGCCACGGAGAGGGTCGATACTCCCCACAGCTAGTGGACATTGTTTAGGGCGTGGACTACAAGGGTATCTAATCCTTTTTGCTACCCACGCTTTCGCGATTCAACGTCAGGAACGTCCCAGCAGAATGCCTTCGCCTTTGGTGTTCCAGCCGATATCAACGGATTTCACCCCTACACCGGCTGTTCCATCTGCCTCTGGCGTCCTCTAGACTAATAGTATCCAATGCGAGCCCAAAGTTAGGCTTTGGGATTTAACATTAGACTTATCAGACCGCCTACTCGCGCTTTACGCCCAATAAATCCGGATAACGCTCGGGGTCTCTGTATTACCGCTGCTGCTGGCACAGAGTTAGCAACCCCTTATTCCTATGGTACCGTCAAACCAAAATAATCTGGCTTCTTCCCATAGAAAAGCAGTTTACAATCCGAAGACCTTCTTCCTGCACGCGGCGTCGCTCCATCAGGCTTTCGCCCATTGTGGAATATTCTCGACTGCTGCCACCCGTAGGTGTACGCACCGTGTCTCAGTTGCGTCGTTGGGGAACAGGCTCTCACCCCCCCTACCGGTCATAGCCTTGGTGAGCCATTACCTCACCAACTAGCTGATCGGGCCTAGGCCTCTCCTTAAGCGAATTGCTTCTTTACCCAGCACTTTCTTTGCATTACAAAAGACTATTATAACGCAAAGAAGGTGCTGGGAACTATTAGGTATTAGTTCGCCTTTCAGCGAATTATGCCTAACTTAAGGGTAAGTACCAAGGTATTACTAACTCGTTTGCCACTAATTACTTTTCTTACTCAACTTGATGTAATCTCATCTTGTTTAAAAAGTAATCCGTTCGACTTGCATGCCTTATCCACGCCGCCAGCGTTCATCCTGAGCTAGGATCAAACTCTCAAATAAAACTAGGTTTTAGGTTATAGTTTTTAGGTTTTAGGTTTTTAATCTAACACCTAACACCTAATACCTAACACCTAATAAGATTGGGACAACTAAAAAAATATTGATTTATTTTTTTTATTAAATTTTCAAGCTGCAATCTTTACCTTTCCAGACTATCAATTATAAACACCCCCGCCCCCTTGTCAAGGGAAAAAACCCGTGATAATATAATCAACTAATAACTAATTTTTACGAATTTACGAATAAACGAATTCGTATATTCGCTTATTCGCACGGGATTCGCTATTCGTTGATTTATGAAGAAGAACATCCACCCCCAATATCACCAAAATGCCGAAATTAAGTGCGCTTGCGGCGCCTCATTTGTTATTGGTTCAACCAAGCCGGAAATTCATACAGAAATTTGCAGCCATTGCCACCCCTTCTATACCGGTAAAGAAAAACTCATTGACACTATGGGCCGCGTTGAAAGATTCAAATCAAGAACATCCAAGAAAAAAGAAATTGTTAAAAAAGTCAGAATTAAGAAACAGCAAAAATAATGAATAGGATTATCGTTGAAATACGGGCGGGAGCGGGCGGCGACGAAGCCGCCATTTTTGCAGGCGACCTTGCCAGAATGTATCAAAAATATTCCGCCAGACGCGGCTGGAAATTTTTTATTGTTGATTATAATGAAAATCCGCTCGGCGGCTATAAAACTTTTATCGGAAAAATAGACGGAGAAAATTCTTATCAATATTTAAAACAAGAATCCGGCGTCCATCGAATCCAGCGCGTGCCTAAAACGGAAAAAGCGGGTCGCGTTCACACTTCCACGGCCACTGTCGCTATTCTGCCGGAAGTTGAAGCAAAAGAAGTAAATATTAATCCAAATGATTTGGAAGTTACTTTTTCAAGAGCCGGCGGACCGGGCGGCCAAAATGTCAACAAAGTAGAAACTGCGGTTAGAATTTCGCACAAGCCGACCGGCATTGTTATTTCTTCCCGTGCTGAACGCTCGCAACATGCCAATCGCGAATCCGCGCTCTCAATTTTGCGCGCCAAATTATACGAAATTCAACAGCAAACTGAAGCCCAAAAATTAGGCACGAGCCGCAAAGAGCAAATCGGCACCGCCGACCGCTCGGAAAAAATCAGAACTTATAATTTCCCCGACGACCGGATTACTGACCACCGAATAAATAAAAAATGGCATAACATTGAACGAATTCTCGAAGGCGATTTAGAACCGATTATAAAAGCATTTAAAATCAGCGAATAACAAATCGGTACGAATATACGAATTTGTTTATTCATAATAAATTCGCTATTCGTTGATTTACGAACTTAGAATATCTATATCATCCTGAAATTTCTTTGCCTGTTCCACAACTTTTTTCCCATAAACATTGGTGCAAACATATCTGTTCCATTTTCCACCGCAATAATATTTAGCCGCCGCAATTCTTTCATTTGTCGTCGCGCCCGCGTCTTTTAAATACAATGCTGTTGCCACAAATGCGTCAACATTGCTCCACGGCGAAGGCGGATTACTGCCGGTAATCTCGCCAATTCTGTCTTTTGAAGAATCTCTCAACCACCCCTCATTATTCCTATAGCCGGCATACAATCCCCAAGTGGAAGGAATAAATTGCGCTGGACCCATTGCTCCGCCGTAGGCGCCGTCAGAAACAATCGGGCAGGAAACTTTTAAAATTCCCGATTCTAAATCTCTGGTTAAATTAAGGTCTTTGACAATCGCCATAAATATCGGTATGTCTCGTTTTGGATGCATCGCTGTTTTATAATTGCATTGGCCGACATTTTTCCCCAAAGCCGATTCCCTGCTAAGCACGGCCAAAATTAAAGCCGCCCGCACGCCAGTCGCTTTTTCAGCGGATTTCGCCAACTCATACGCTTTTTCAAAATCCAATTCCCCGCCGCCCAGCATTTTAAAAATTTGCTTTCTTATTTCCGCTGCGCTTTTTTTCGTTTCTGTAAGTATTTTCTGATACTCTGATTCTTTTCCTTTGGTAATTTTCAAAAGATTACTTTTGTCACTTTGGGTTTTTTGCGCGCTCGCTTTCTGAACATCTTGATAATCTTTAAGTTCAACCGCGTCAGACCGCTCTAAAGCCAAATTTTCTTTTTCATCAACCAATTGGTCTCTTAAAGCTACAATTTTATCAAGCGTCTGCCGTAAATTTTCCTGCACTTCCAAAAGATTATTGATGTCGCCGAAAAAATCCGAGAGTTTTGGATTGGCTAAGACCACTTCCAAAAGCCCTCTTCTTTCGCTTTCATAGATATTTTGAAGAGCTTCCGATAAAGCTTTTTTATTGAAATTTATGTCGCCTTCAGTCGCCGAAATTTTGGCTTCAGTATCTTTTATTTCTCCGTCCAATCTTTGCAAATTCAACGTCGCCGCTTTTACCTGTAAATTAATTTTTGCGATTTTGGCGTTAAGTTTGCTAATTTCCGAATTTAACGTTTTGCCTTCTTTTTTTAAATCGGCGATCGTCGACTCGTATTCATCGATTTGCTTCTCGTATTTTTCCAACTCTTCCTGCAAAACTTTTCTTTTTTCCGCGTCTTCTTCCGGAGTGGCCGCTAAAATTCCGCTATTAGAAATATTCAGATAAAAAAACAACCCGAATGCCAAAAAAAACAAAATAGGCAAAAAAATAATTGCTTTATTTCTATCAATAAAAATCTGCCGAATCATTTAAAGATTATAACAAAAAGAGCGCTAATAAAGGAGTCCCGATTTATTCTTTGATTTTTTCTTCTTCTTTCTCTTTGTCTCTCGCTTCTTTCTTTTCTTCGGATTCAACTTTTATATCTTCAACGCTTACCGCCGGCGCCGCTACCTCTTCCTCCACTTTTTGTTCCACAACAGTCGCAATAACCGTCTCCGGCTCAACCAAAACCTTTACACCCTTGCCAAAATCCAAATCTTTAACGAATATACTGCCGCCAATTTCTGAAATCTTGCTCAAATCAACAAGGATATGATGCGGCAAATCAGCGGGCAGGGCCTCAATTTCAATCTCATGCATTGCTTTAACTAAAATTCCGTTTTTTTCTTTTACCGCCAAAGATTCTCCAATAAATTCCAAAAGCACTCGAGTTTTTAATTTCTCGTCCATTTTCACGCTATAAAAATCAATGTGAGAAATTTCATCGTTTAAAGCATTTCTTTCAATGTCATGAATTAAAACATTAAATTCTTTTCCGCCCTCTACTTTTAACTTCAAAATTGTGCTTTCCCCCGCCTCCTTGAAAGCGCGGGAAAATTCCTTAACCGGAACGCTTAAATGCAAATTTTCAATTCCATGGCCGTAAAGTTCAGCCGGAATAATGCCTTTTTTCCTTAAAGTTGAAACTTTCTTGCCGAATATTTCTCTTTTTTGAGCTGTTAATTCCATGAAAACTGATTATACCAGCCAATTTTAAAATTGCAATATTAAATCAACGGTTGAGCCGTATTCCAAATGAACCGCGTAAAATCTGGTTAATAATCGGCTCAACCGTTGGTTAAACCGCTTTATCTAAAAATATTTAAGGATGCAATCTTTTTACGTCTCTTGGGAAGAGCACTGCTTCTTTTATGCTTCCTAAACCCAAAATCTGCTGGATAATTCTTTCCGAGCCCATTCCCCAGCCCCCGTGTGGCGGCATAGCAAATTTAAAAATATCCAAATAAAATTCCATTCCATCGGGTTTAATATTTTTCTTATTCATATTTTCTATTAACTGGTCATATTTATGAATTCTTTGCCCTCCGGTCGCAATTTCCACCCCTTTAAAAATAAGGTCAAAACCGAATGTCTCTTCCGGATTTTCCGCTGGCATAGTATAAAATGGCCTATCAGCCCAAGGATAATGAGTAACAAAAATAAAATCAGAGTTAAACTCTTCTTTGCCGTAGCGGCCGGCCAGTCGCTCCCCTTCCGGATCAATATCTGTGCCTTTGGGGATTTCATAGCCGTACTTTTTTTTAATTATTTTTTTTATTTCCGAAAGTTTCACTCTCGGAATTTTTTCCGGCACTTCGGAAATTTCCGCCTCATGAATTTTCAAATATTCCTTTCCCTCTTCTCCGATTTTTGCAAAAATCTTCCGCAGAACTTTATTAAGCATTTCCATTACTTCCTCAAAATTTTCAATAAATCCCATTTCCGCGTCCAAAGAAATATATTCGTTGACGTGCCGAGTGGTAAAATGCGGCTCAGCCCGAAAAACCGAGCCGATCTCATATACTCGTTCAAAAACTCCCACCATAATCTGCTTGTAAAATTGAGGGCTTTGGGCAAGATAAGCGTGCTTTTCAAAATATTGGATTTTGAAAACATTAGCGCCTCCTTCCGAAGCGGCGCCCAAAAGCTTCGGAGTTTTAATTTCCGTAAAACCTTCCTCCCTCATCGCGCTGTCATAATTTTTCAAAAGCAAATCATAAAGCTTGAAAATAGCTTGAACTTTCTGATGTCTTAAAGAAAGCGACCGATAATCCAATAATGTTGTCAGCTGTAAATTTAAATTCGGTTTGCTTAAATCAAAAGGCAGCTCTTCGCTATTGTCAGAAATAATTTTTATTTCTTTTCCTGAGATTTCCACTCCTCCTTTTGCCCTCTTTTCTTCTTTAACTTCTCCGATAATTTCAATCGCGTTTCCTATTTTTACTTCTTCAATGCTTTTATCCCAAACTGCCTGAATCAATCCCGTATAATCCTGTATCAAAACAAAAGATATTTCTCCTAATTTTCTAATATTTACCGCCCTTCCCTTAATAAGAATTTCCTTGCCAATATTTCCAGCTGTATTTTTAATCAATGTTCTTTCCATAAATATCTATATTACCGCAAAAATCACTCGATTGGCAAACCATTTATAATGAAATAAATATCAAAATCCGGCGTATAACAATCATCATAAGTATAAACCCAGCCGTTTGCGCTAACCGCATTCGCTAAATTACATCCCCTAAAACTGCCGAATCCAGCGTCCAAACCACTGCCCTCAAAAGATATTTTTCTTGAATTATCTCCTGATATGGAATAAAGCTGATAATATTTATCTACATCAGCAATAAAATTATTAAATTCAATTACAATTTTTTCTCCGCCGAAACTAGCGCAAGCCTGCTGTTCCCAGACAGAGCCGTCGGCGCGCCTTACAGTAAAATCAGAATTTACGCTGCCGTCAGAATTTCTGCTGGAAAAACTTCTGGAAAGCTGAGTATAATCAGCGTCAGAAAATTCATTAAAAGAAAACTGCTGGCAAGCATCGCTTGATGACATTTTAAATTCAAGGTTTTTTAATTCACCCGATATCCCATTGCCAAAATTCTGATATGTCTTATAAAAAGAATCTGAACTCGCCGAATTATCAATCTGTGATAACAAAATTTCTATTGTAGAAGTAGCCGATAAAACAAAATTTTGGGGCGTTTCAATATATATTTGGGCCGATGAAGTGGAAGAATTTAATCCGTCTTTATCAATAGCAAAAATTTCAAATTGATAATCCCTGCCAAATTCTAAAATTAAAACATTTGCATTTGTTGAAGTTGTTGTGAAATCCATCAAAACTGATGATGAAGCGCTATTAATTTCATTAATTTTATAAGTTATCGCAGAATTGGCGCCACTATAGTCCTGCGATTCCTGCCAGCTTAAAACAATTTCGCTTGTACTGCTGGAATATTGGGCTGTAAAATTTTGAGGCGTTGTCGGCGCGTTCCGCGGCTCCGGCAGATTTTGAGAATTTTGCGGCTCGGGATTATCGCGAAAAATAAAATCATCCGCATTATCCATATCGTAACCATTGCCCAAAAATCTATCTTCCCCCGAAAGCATTGATTCAATCGTTGAACTGGCATTGGCTTTGCGCTCCAAACTTTTTCCTTTTGAAATTTCCGCATAATAAACTTCGTCAACCACTGCTTCGCTACCGTCCTCTAAAAATACAATATCGTCTTTATAAGCAAGAGGATTGGAATTATTGGAATATATTAAATCCGGCGTTGTTGTGCCGCTATAATCCTTATGCGCAATTAAAAAGAAACTTTTTGCTCCGATTTTAGAAGTGGCGGAAAAATTTAAAACAAGATTTTTAGTGGAAGTGGAATTTTGAGAAATTCTTCTTTTAAGCGACCAATTGCCTAAGTCAACGCTAACATCGGTTGGATTGTAAATCTCCACAAATTCATCATCGGAATTATTGTCTGTCCCCGCTTGAATTTCACTGATAACAATATTATTAGCCAAATTAGCTAAATCAGTTGTAGTCGTATTTAAAGTAGTTGAAGTTGATAAAATTAGATTATTTTCTATTATTGGCTCTACTGCTAGAATTGTCTGATTATTTTGAGAAGACCCTCCGCCTCCGCCGCCGCCGCCTCCTCCGCCATAAATGATTTGCGAACTTGAAAGAATCGCCGATTGGCTGCTTGTATTCGCTTGCGAGTTTACAACATTTGCCGAAACGGATGAAAGTAAACCAATTTGCTGATTTATGCTTTCCGCCTGATTTTTTATGTCATTAAGCTGATTTTGAAGTTGAATAACTAGTTGCTGACGGCTATTTTGCGTCTGAATATTTTCACTTTGACCGATATTCTGTTCGCTTTGCTCCGCGTTTTGTGTTTGGTTTGCATTTTGTATCTGATCTGTATTTTGCGAAGGCGATACTGAAACCGGCAAAACATTGTTTTGATTCTCTGTTTGATTTAAAGAAATTTCATCAGTTAGCTGAAAATCTTGATTATTATCAGACGAGTTGGAAAAAAAACCGCCAATTTGAGCGAAGAGAGATTGAGTTGAATCAATTAATTGCCCGAAAAATGATTTTTCTTTTGCTTTTACGAAATTCGGATTATTTTTCGCTTTTTCCACTTCCTGAAAGAAAAGATCAATAACGCCGGCGCCATATTGAACGGATTTTGTGGAGAGACGAAACCAGTAGTTTTGAAGTACTAATCTTTGTGGATCATCAAGACTTATATCTGAACTTGGTAAAGACAATAAATCATCACCATCTTTATATTTTTTAACTAAGAATAATAAATACTCATCATTTGAAACATCTTTTGTAAAGGCAAAATATAAACCATTTATCTTCTTTGGATAAAATTCTGGTTCTGGTAATTTATATCCACTTTGAATTCCAATCTTATCTTTGCTATAAAAATTATTATTAGAATAATTCGCCAATTTATCAAAATAAGAATCTAAATCCGATAAAACAACCGGGGATTCATCGTTTAATCTTTTGTTTAAATTTTCGTCCGCGTTATTAATGGTAAATTGGCTTGTGTATATTTCATAAGGACTGTCATTGGGATGTGGGTCGTTTCTGGTATGGTCGGGCACCGAAGCGTCTTCCATTAAATGAAGAATGTGGCCCAAAGCGAACATCGCCATTTCTTTATCGCCGTTTATCCAATAGCGAATTGCCTCCTGCCAAGTAAAATCAGAAGTTGGAAAATATTCCTGAATTTTCTTTGATTGCCAGGAAGAAAGAATAGTAGCAATCACCGAAGAATACTTTGATTCATTTTGATTTTTGCTATCCCGAGCCCACTCTTTTGATTTTTGCCAAGTACCCAGAATTGAATTAGTTAAACCGCGATCGTAAATTGGGTCAAAGAAATGGTTCATCCAGCGCACCGGGTCATCTTCTCTTCTTGCACCATCAATAAGATAATCTTTTAAATTATCGGTGATTCTCTGATTAGGAAAACTCTGGTTATAAAACTTAATAATCTCATTAGTTAAAAATGCGTGAGTTTCAATATTATAAGCAAAAACACTGTTAAAACTAGCTACAAAAAATCCCAATATAAAAATTGGGATAAGAAATTTTAAATATTTATAATTTTCCATACCTTCGATTGAGAATTATACGATAATTCAATTAAGAGCTCTACATTTCCTTTAGCATCATAAACAGAGAACCAAAATGTCTTCTCTGATAGCTCCTGATTTTCTGTTGGTATAGCCCGCAACACAGTATTAATTATTTCTCTTAGTTTTCCTTCTTTTTTTGCTCTTTCTAACGTCTCTTCCCATTTTTTTCTCGTTAAATAATATTCGCTGTTTTCATTTGTATCCAACGCGAAATACTTACTCGCCAGTTCAATATCCTCTTTTTTCAGCGCCTCAATAAACATTTTTAATGTCTCTTCAGGAGTTTTGCCGCCATATGTATCCTCTCTCATTGCCTGCTTATATTTTTCCTCCCACTCCATATACGCCTCATATTGTTTTTCCATTTGACGCTGAGATTTCGCGCTTGGACTCAAATATCTATCCCAAACAAAAAAACCGCCAAAAACTAAAACAGTAATCCCCAAAAATCCAAAAACGAACTTCCAATAAGTTTTTATCGGTTTTTCTATGTTTTGATTTTCCATATGATTTTATTGATGAGTCAAAAAATATTTATTTTTTTACTCTTTAATTTCTTCAAAAATTTTTTGAATAGGAGATTTTAAAGTTAAAATTTCTTCAGATGCCACTTTCCAAACAATCTCTTCATCAACTCCAAAATACTCATGTATTAATTTGTCTCTCATTCCACTAATATTTTTCCAAGGAATATTAGTATGTTTTCCCTTTATCTCATCAGGAATTTTCTTTGCCGCTTCTCCAATAACCTCTAAACTCCGTATCACTGCATTAATCGTTTTTTTGTCATGTTTAAAAATTTCAAAATTTAATCCCTTAATGAAAAGTTCTATTTCATCTATTGAATTTAAAATGTCTTGGATATAATCAAGATATTCCCTTTTCATACTTTAACGCTTTCTTGAATTATTTGTTTGCCCATAATAGGCTTTAAAGCTTTTTTCGTAACTAAATCAACTTTTATACCCAATAAATTAGATAAATGATTTTCTAATTCAATAAATTTAAAAAATCCGATTGGCTCTTTAAAATCAACTAAAATATCAACATCACTTCTTTCATTTTGCTCATTTCTAACATAAGAACCAAAAATAGCCAATTCTTTAACAAAAAATTTTTCCTCTAAATCTTCCATATTTTGCAACAAAATATTTTTTATTTCTGCCAATGTTATCATATTATTATAAAAATAATCATACAATAAATTTTAGAATTTATCAAATTTATTAAAAAAATCGTAAAAATGATTTATCCATCTCGGCGCCGTATCTTCTAAAATACTGCCTTCAACAATCCATTCTTTTTGCTGGGGGGTTAATTGATTATTGGGAAAAGATAAATTGTAAAAATCAATTATTTCATCGGTTAAAGCCGGATGAGTTGTTTGGTCGTCATAAGCAAAAACATTATTAAAAGAAAAAAAGAGAATAATAAACAAAACAATTTTAAATTTTAAATTGTTATTTTGCATTTTGCTTGTCTTATATAAAACTTGTTTTGTGTTTTATGTGGGAATTTTTGAGTTTTGATTTTTAAAAAAGATTTTAAAATACTATTGCAAATGACCATTTTACAATTGCTAATATAACTATACCGAAAACAAAAATAATTCCTAAAATAATCGCTATCATAAAAAGACCATATATGATTTCTAAAAACTCATCTAATTTTGATTGTTTTTCCTGAAGATACACGTCTTCTTTTATTGGAGCCTTTTTTATTTTAATATTTTCTATATTTTTATCCTTTTTAAAATGATCGACAAGATATAAAAAGCTTAAACTGAAAAATAAAACGGATAAAAATGAGAAAATTATAATCCCCAACACATTAAAAATTTCATTTTCTGAAATACTAACAATTATTAATAAGATAATAGAAATAACACTTACTAAAAAATACAATAAAGATTTAAGTAATTTATTTTTAACTTTATTCATATAAAATATAGAATTAGCCGTATTATTTTATATCTCTATTATTTTCCAAATGCCGTTTGGGTAAATTTTTTCTCTTATCAAAATTGGCTTATATAAACTAAAATATTTTTTATCAATATCATATTTCCCATCAAAATCGAATTTTGTTATAGCGTTTTTAAGAACGCTAATATATCTTTCGATTTCAGATTTAGACATTTTATAAGAACTCCTTAATTCCTCCTCCTGTTTATCCCCAATAAAATACTTACTCGCCAATTCGTAATCGCCTTTTTCAACGGCGTCAATATACATCTGCAAAGTTTCCTGCGGGGTTTTGCCACCATAAGTGTCAGCCATTGCTTTTTGATAATCGTCTTGCTCGGCTTTTTTTAAGGCTTCAGCAAATTTTTGCACTGCTTTTTGCCCTCGCCACATATCAATTTTCTGCCAAACACTATATCCTCCAACAACTAAAACAAAAACAGCTAAAATCACGCCCAAAAATCCCAAAACAAATTTCCAATAAGTTTTTCTCGGTTTTTCTATGTTTTGATTTTCCATAATTTTAAAATTTAAATCATTGATAAAATTTCATCTAAATTTTTATTTTCGCCAATATAAGCGCCTGCCAATTCATTCCGCAAATGCAAAATCATCAAAGAATTATTTTGCCATTTAGGATCATCCAAACAAAGATCTATTAAATAAATTGCACGTTCAATAACAGCTTTTTGAGCAATTTCATCATTTGCCAATTTAGCACGCATAATTTCCGAAGCAATATGCGCTAATTGGTCTCTTTTAGAAAAAGTTCTCCAGCGTTCTAATGTTATAGCCATTGATTATTTAGGAAAATTTTTTAACAATTTCTGTTATTTTTTCTTTAATTTCCGTGATTTGAATTTCCATTGAACGATTATTATCAGCCGGCCTTACATTTATCAGAGAAACAAAATCCAAATGAAAATCCGGATAAATATTAAAACCCCACAAACTTTTGGCCTCGGAACCATTTTTTATCAGTTCTTCGGCGCAATCTATATGCAATTCGCAATCAATTGATAAAATCTTTTTATCAATATCCGCCACTGCCTTTGTAAAAGGAGATTGAATATCTTCTTTTTTAATTTTATTTTCACCAATAATCACGATTTTATTATAATAATAAAACAACAATTTCTCAAATTCCTCTAATTCTAAGGACGTACGACGTCCTTAGAATATTATCCAATTAATAACTTCACATAAAATCTAGACCCTTTATTCTCTCCGTCTGATTCTGCCCAGATTTCTCCATTATGCGCTTTCACAATTTCTTTAGCGACATAAAGACCCAAGCCGGTGCCTTGAATATTTCTCGCTTCTTTAGCGCGTTTGAATTGGTCAAAAAGCTCCGGCAAAACTTCAGGCCTTATGCCAATGCCGGAATCATTTACCGTAAACAAAACACCTTTTGCCGTTAATCGCTTGTCATTAGTCGTCAGTCCAACCTTCACAAATCCCGACGGCGTATATTTTACAGAATTTTCTATTAAATTTAAAATAACCTGCCTTAATCTTTGCTCATCGGCTTTAACTATTATTTTTTCCTCCGCGCACTCCAAAGTAAATTCCAATTTCTTTTGCGAAGCCAATAATTTCAATTCCTCAAAAACATTTTTTACCAAATCAACAATGTTAATCTCCTTAAATTCATATTCCATCCTCCCCTCTTCTATGCGGCGCAAATCAAGAAAATCGCTCGTAAGCCCGATCAATCGATCGCTTGAAGTTTTCATCAATTTTACTGTCTCCCGAACCTTATCATTAATTTCCCCATAGCTATTATCCAAAATCAGCTGGGCAAACCCCTTAATAATGGAAATTGGAGCTTTAATCTGATGAGACACAAAAGAATACATCGCGGATTTCATTTTGTCCGTCTCTACTAATTTTTCATTAATAACTTTCAATTCCTTACTTAATTTTTCCAATTGCTCTTTTTGTTCAACTTCTCTAAGAACGCTCCTGATAAGTAAAATTCCGGCGATAATTGTAAAAACAAACAATCCCGCCATAAACAACCTTTCTTTCAATGTTTCCTCTAATAACAATTCAAACAAAATTGCCACCCAAATCGCAAAAACAAGCAATTCCGTAGCAATGACTTTAATATTGAAGAGATTGTGCTTTAAAATTGCAAAAGCAGTAAAACCAACAAAAAAAATAGTAAAAAGTGGCCCATAAGTTGATATTGAAAAATCCTCGGTAAAATAAGGAATAATTAAATTTGTTAAAGACCCTCCAATTGTTGCCAATATAACTCCAATAAATAAATACAAAACTTGTAACCTCTCAACTCCTTTTTCTGTATAAAGTTTTCTAATTAAAATCAATAATGCAACAGCCATAAACCCTACAAAATAAAACATAAAGAATGGATAAAACAAACCCGGAATTATATTTATTCCCCAAGAAAAAATTTCTACGCCTTTAACTAAAAGATTTGTAATTGAAAGTAAAATAAAAATTGAAGCGCATGATAAAATAAATATTTTTATTTTTTTAGAAATTTGATATTCTTCTTTTGGAAAAACTAATACAAAATATAAAAAAGAATATGCAATTAAAACAGCTCCTACATATGCACCTTTAGCGGCAAATAAAACAAAATATTGATCTCTAATAAAATCAAGAATAAGATTACTTGCCGTCCACAAAATTATAGAAAAAATAATTAATAAAAATAATTTTGATATAATATCTTTCTTTTTTCTAGTTAATACTATTAAACCAATAATAAAATTAACCAAAAGTAATATAATTGAAAAAATAAATTGTGTTGTCATACTTTGATAAAATACTTCTTAAAACTTAAAAACCAATATTTCAATAGAGAAATTATTCCAAATTGCACCCTAACAACAAACTCTTTACCATCTTTTTTATTATAACCCAAATATCTATCTGCAAATTTATTAATAATCTCATTATAATGCCATGGAATTTTTGAATTTTGATAAATAAACCACGGCCTATTTAAATAAAAACCGGATAATACCAATCCTTCCCGCTTTAAAATACACTCAGGATTTTCCTCTTTTACTAATGTTTTTGCCATAACCCATGTTTCATCATCTGGAATAGAAATTTTTCCAGTTTCCGGATCTGCTAAATATGGATTTGGATAAATAAAATCTGCAAATCTAGCTGCCCGAGAAATAGTTCTAATATTTGATGTTATAAACATAACCTCAATCGGTTTAAAAATAATTTTAAAAATATTCTTAAAAAAAAGATCTCTTAAAACACCATATGTTAATTTTGTACCAAGCTCTGATTTTTGAAAATCTTCATGGACAACGGTAAACTCAATATAATGTATAACCTTATTAAATATATTTTTTTTTCTCATCGCACAAAATCCAATCAATTTATTATTATGCCAACCTATTATCAACCGCTCCGATTTTAAAATATGCTCTTCAAGAAAATCCTTTTCAAACTCTCCCCAAGAATGCTTTACTAAATGATATATATCTTCCAAAATAACTTTTTTTTGAATACTATTTAATTTTGAAGGTATAAATAATTCTGTTTTAAAATTTATTTTCATTTTAATCCCAATTTTCTACTTTATATTTGGCAATTACTAAGCTACAAATAAAGTCATTACTTTCATTTTTTTTACCAATAACCAATTTATTATATTTTCCTTTATATTGTCTTCTTTTTTTCAATTCTAATATAGAATTCTCTATTAAGTTTTCAACTTTCTCTTTACTAGAACCACTATGTTCAACAAAAATACCTCTTCCATCTTCTTTTTGAAACCATCCCAATCCACTCCAAGTTGATTCACCCCTAAAACAAATATTATATTCATAAACTGCATATAATTTAAAACCATGCCCATCAAATTGAAATGTTTCTTTTTTATTATTCTTTTTTACTTTAATTTTTGCATTTTTTGGAATAATTGAACTTAACCTTATTAAATTATAATTTCCCATTCCAGCCTTAAAAAGTGCATCATCAAATGCCGAAAGAGAAGTTTTTCCACTACCAATAGCACTAGTTAAAACAATTTCCATTTTAAAATTATATAATAATGATATTAAATTAAAAGGCTGATAAAAGTTTTATCAGCCTTTATTTATTAGCTAAAAATGAAATTAATTACACTAATACCAACCCACAACCAAATCAAAATATGATAATACCATTTAAGATTTTTCCCAAAAAATTCAATATAAAAATATGGCAATGCCCATGCTAGTCTATTAATTAATACGCCCCAAACAACGAAAGAACTACTAAAATCAATCTGAAAATCTTTTTTTGTCGCTAAATCAATAATTGAATCTACTCTTATTCCTAATCCTACCAGAATCAAATAAATTCCTAAATAAAATGGTAAAAACGAAAAAATATATAAACCAATAAAAATTAATGGATTAATTTGATAGTAGTTTGCCTTTTTATTAAGTTTTTCTAATATATTTGAAAGAAACAATTGCAGAAATAATTTTTAAAAAGAATCTAATAATAAAATACTTAACTCGTTTCATATATTATAACCTCCCTATTTTTAATACCCAAATTATACCAAATCTAACGGCTGTATTAAAACTACTTTATAATCTTCTTAATTAGAACTGATTTATAGCTTTTAATTAACTTTTTATATTCCCTAAAAGGCGGCAAGCTGTATTCTTTTCTTCTTTTATTAAGATATTTAATATCTCTTATCGGTTTCGGCCCAAAAATTCCTTAAAAACCAAAGTAGAAAATTTTCCGGTAGATGTCTAAAAAATGGATATTTACGAAAAGTGTCTTCTATGTTTCTCGGATGTACCAAAAACGCAAAAGCGTATTCTTTTTTCTTGAAATTCGGCAACCAGTGAATTATTAAATCCCTAAACGCATGAATAATAAGCTTGAAATTTTTCATTGATTAGGGTAAAATCTGAAAATTGGACCAATTTGTTTTATAACGATGTTGATTTAACAGCATAAATAAACGATTTTCTTGCTCTTTGAAATTTTGATTTCTGTCCTTATATCGCCGGGCATATTCTCCGAGATAAATTGGCAGTTTTT
>Ga0076074_112_pt1 | contig 31731 bp, 28 predicted proteins | sample RifGroC1_FD_68184 | JGI IMG/M metagenome (GOLD analysis project Ga0076074, IMG submission 68184) | Parcubacteria (Wolfebacteria) bacterium GW2011_GWC1_37_10 | reverse complement strand
GCTTCTTTATAAAATTCAATTGCGCCGTAAAGATTGCCGTGGTCAGTCAAAGCCACTGAATTCATCCCTAATTCTTTCACTCGGGAAACTAAGTCATTGATTTTTGCCAGTCCGTCAAGCAGGGAATAATGGGAATGAGTATGAAGATGCGCGAATTTCATAACCTTATTATAATTTTATAAATTATCCGCACAAGCCCCGTTAGAAAGTAATTTTTCAAACAACACAGGCAATATCTTATTTTAATTGTTCACGATGAGAGCTTTCTAATGGGGCAAGTCTTGTTAAAATTTTCCGAAACAATTATTATTATTTAATATGCTCAAAATTGCTTTTTTCGAAATTGAAGATTGGGAAGCTGATTATGTAAAACAGCGCCTGCCGGACGCTGAATTATTTTTTAGCCGAGAAAAATTAAACAAAGATAATCTTCCGGAAATTCTTCGGCAAAATTCAGGATTAAAAGATTTTGACGGTATTTCTATTTTTGTCGGCTCGGAAGCCAAAAAAGACGTAATTAACAGCTTTTCCGGCCTTAAATTAATAACCACCCGCTCTACTGGTTTTGACCACATTGAACACAGCGAAATAAAAAATAAAAATATTAAGACCGGATATGTTCCGGGCTATGGCGACAATACAGTGGCGGAATTTGCTTTTGGATTGCTTCTAAATCTTTCCCGCAAAATTTACGAGGCCTTTGATAGAATTCGCGAAAAAGGCGAATTTTCTTTTGAGGGTCTCCAAGGGTTTGATCTATCCGGTAAAACTATCGGTGTTTTAGGCACTGGCCGCATTGGCAGACATTCAATCAAAATTGCCAAAGGCTTTGGCATGAATGTCATCGCTTATGACGCATATCCCAATAAAGATTTAGAAAAAGAATTGGGATTCCAGTATGTTTCTTTAGATAATTTATTTGCCAATTCAGATGTTATTACTCTTCATTTGCCTTACAGCGAATCAACTCATCATATTATTAATTCCGAAAATATTAAGAAGATGAAAAAAGGCGTGATTTTAATAAATACTGCTCGCGGCGGTTTGGTTGATACTGAAGCTTTGATTAAAGCTTTAAGCGAAGGACAAATCGGAGGATACGGCGCCGATGTTTTTGAAGAAGAAGGAATCACCAAGGATGAAAGGGCGTTTTTGCTCTATGGCCACCCTGAAGGCCATAATTTAAAAACCGCTTTGGCTAATCATGTCTTAATTGACATGCCCAACGTCATCATTACTCCGCATAACGCTTTTAACACCAAAGAGGCATTGATGAGGATTTTGGATACTGATTTAGAAAATATTAAAAGTTTTATTGAGAAAGGAGAAACAAAATATCCAATCCCAAATTCTTAATTCACGTGTTAATTATCTATCTTTTCAATCGTTTCTTTTTTCGGATTAAAGAATTTTTCCGCCATTGGTATATTAAAAGTTTTTTCTTTTACACTCACGCCGTTATTTCTTTTTTTGAGAAACTGGACAGATTTTTCGCTTTAAAAATAACTTTTCGTTTCCTGTTTCAGCCTCTTTACGCCGACCGCAGCGCTATTGGTTATATTTTAGGCTTCATTTTTCGCTCTATTCGGATTATTATCGCCAGTTTTGTTTATCTGGCGGTGTTTTTTATCGCAATAATCGTTTATGTTTTTTGGATGCTGATTCCGATAATAATATTTTTAGAGATAATTAATTTTGATTTTTCACTCAAATGGATCAATTAAAACTTTCTTTTAAAAATATTTCCTTTTTTGATCCGCGCCTGAAAATGAGCTGGTTTTCCCGTTTTCTTATCCGATTTGTCTGTTATTTATTCTATACCGTGCTTTTTATCACAACAGCCACCTTTTTATTTTCAAAAATTTATTATCTCTTTTTAATCGGCATATTATTTTCTTTATTTCTGATTGATCGCTTTATTCATCGCGCTCAGGCTGACCGTTCTCTTGTCGGTCTTATCCGTTATCTGCCGCGCTTAAATCGCCGTAAAGATAATAGTCAGCTGAATTTTTCCATCAATTCCGCCCAATATCTTTCTCCGTCCGGCTTTTCAGTAATTGAACGGTCATATGACAAATCAATTTTAGTAAGCGGAGATTTTTATCTCTATCTTCTTAAATTTTTAATCCATCTTCCGGATTTAAGCAGGGGATTGGAAAAAATGGATGTAAACATTGGCGAATTAGAAGAAAAGATAGAAGAAATAATTGATTCCGAGGAGAATAAGAAAATTAAAAAATCAAAAGAAGAATTATTCGCTGATGCCGGATTTTTGGTCAGGTCTGCTTTCCTTGCCGCTGTCTCCGCTAAAAATCGTTTTATTGAACCCCGCGATTTATTCGTTGCTTTGGGAAACGTGAAAAATCCCAGCATTGGCAAACTTTTTGTTTTTTTTAACATTATTCCGGATGATTTGGAAAAAGCGATGATTTTTGCCAAATTTAGCAAAGGATTTAATTTTTTCAGGCGTTTGCCTAAAACGGTTGGTGAATTTATCAGCCAGTCGAAAAGAATCAGGCATCGGACAATAAATCGCGCCTGGACATCTCGGCCAACGCCAACACTCGATAATCTCGGCGTTGATTTTACGGATTTGGCAAGGGAAAACGAAGTGGGGTTTTTAATAGGCCACGAAACAGAATACGCCCGCTTAATTGATATTTTATCAAGGCCAAGCAGACCTAATGCTTTATTAGTGGGCGAAGCTGGCAGCGGCAAAGAAACTTTGGTGTCCGCTTTGGCTTATGGGATTGTTAAAGATGAAGTGCCGGAGGCGATTTTTGACAAAAGGCTGGTTTCTCTTGGCATTGGCAATTTGATTTCCGGCGCCCAGCCCGAGGAAGTTGCCAGCCGCTTGAATAAAATTGTTGAAGAAATAACGATTGCCGGCAATATTATTCTTTATATCCCCGACATCCATAATCTTGTCAAAACTTCCGGTTCTAATTTTATGAGCGCGGCTAATATTTTATCTCCGATAATCAACAATGACGCTTTTCCGTTAATTGGAGCCACTTATCCAAATGAGTATAAGCAATTAATCGAGCCGTTAAGCGATTTTTCAAGCGCTTTTGAAGTTATTCGGGTGAAAGAAATTTCCGAAGATGAAGCTGTGCGTTTGCTTATTTATGAAAGCATCATTTTGGAAAGACAATATAAAATCATAATAAGTTTTGGCGCGATCAAACAGGCGGTTTTTTTAGCTCATAAATATTTCCGTCAAAAACCCCTTCCTTCCAGCGCCGAAGATTTATTGAAAGAATCATTGTCTTACGCCGCTTCCAGGAAAGATAAAATTCTTCAGGCTGACGACGTCATTGCGGTTGCTCAAAGGAAAATCAACATTCCTCTTCAGTATGCCGGCGGAGAAGAGGCAAAAAAATTATTAAATCTTGAAAGCATCATTCATGAATCGTTAATTGATCAGGAAGCGGCAGTCTCGGGAGTCAGTCGCGCTTTGCGTGAATACCGGAGCGGGCTTTCCAGAAGCGGCGGCCCTATTGCCGCATTTCTTTTTGTCGGGCCTACTGGCGTTGGCAAAACCGAGCTTTCCAAAATCTTGACTAAAGTCCAATTCGGTTCGGAAAATTTGATGGTACGCTTTGATATGTCCGAATATCAGACAAAAGAAAGCATTAACCGCTTTATTGGCTCAACTGACGGAAAAATTTCCGGCGCTCTGACGGAGGCCATAATCCAAAAGCCGTACAGCCTAATTCTTCTTGATGAGTTTGAAAAAGCCCATTCTGATATCCTCAATCTTTTTCTTCAGGTTTTTGATGACGGCCGTTTGACTGATAATTCTGGTAAAACAGTTGATTTTAGCCATACCATTATTATCGCCACTTCCAACGCTCATTCCAATTTCATAAAAGAAAGAATTGAAGCCAAAGATAAAATAGAAAAAATCAGCGAAGATTTAAAGAAAAAACTCACGGAATATTTTAGGCCGGAATTATTAAATCGTTTTTCTCAAATAGTTGTTTTTAAAAATCTTTCACCCGAAGATATAGAAGAAATTACTAAATTGCAGTTAAAAGCACTGGCGAAAAATTTAGAACAAACTCACGGCATTATTTTGAATTTTAACGAGGCTGTAGTTAAATATATTGCCGAACTCGGTTATGATCCGGTTTTCGGCGCCCGGCCCCTAAGGGGCGTGATTTCTGAAAAAATAAGAAGCGTTTTGGCGGAAAAAATTCTGAAAGTTGAGATTAGTAAAGGGAACAGCGTAAAAGCAGTAATAGATAATGGAGAAATAAGATACATCTTATAGAGTTGCTTATTTATTTGTTTTATAGTATATTAAATCAAGCTTCTTTTATGGTTTAATATTTAATTAAAAGGAGGAATAAAGTGGCAAATGCAAATTTTTGTGGTAGTCTCAGACGCCGCAAGCGCCGCCGTATTTCAACAAAGAAGAAGAAGGTAGTGAAGAAGTGATTTTTTAGCCCTGACAAGTTTTATATAAACTCGTCAGGGCTGTTTTATTTTATTGCCGCAAAGGGGTTATAATTACTATCAAATGTATAACAGCGAAATCGCCAAAATTTTCCACGAAATCGCTCTTTATTTGGAAATGGATAATATCCCTTTCAAGCCTCAAGCTTATGAAAAAGCGGCTGAAAATCTAGAAATTCTGTCAGAAGATATTGCAGAAATTTATAAATCAGGCGGATTTGAAGCTTTGGAAAAAATTTCCGGCATTGGCAAAAGCATGGCTGAAAAAATTGAAGAATATTTAAAAAAAGGAAAAGTAAAAGAACTGGAAATTTTAAAGAAAAAAATACCCGTTGATTTAGAAGCGCTCATTAGTGTTGAAGGAATTGGCCCCAGAAAAGTAAAAACTCTTTATCAAAAATTAAAAATAAAAAATCTTTCTGATTTGGAAAAAGCGGCTAGAGACCACAAGATTGCCCCGCTCGACGGCTTTGGAGAAAAAACCGAACAAAATATCTTGGAAGGCATAGAATTTTTAAAGCGCGACAAAGGCAGATTTTTGCTTGGCGAGATTGAGCCGGTTGTTGAAGAAGTAATTGGAAAAATAAAAAAAATAAAAGAAGTTAAGATGATTTCTCCCGCCGGCTCTGTTAGAAGAAAAAAAGAAACGATTGGCGATGTTGATATTTTGGTAAGTATTAAAAAAACAAGCCAACCCGCCGTCGCTAAAGCTATGGCGGGCAAAGTAATGGATTTTTTTGTTTCGCTTCCGGGAGTGGTAAAAATTTGGGGAAAAGGAATGACAAAATCCTCAGTCAGAATGGCCGGCGGTTTTGATATGGACATTCGCGTGGTGCCGGAAAAAAGCTTCGGCTCTGCCTTGCAATATTTCTCCGGCTCCAAAGAACATAATATTATTTTAAGGAAAATTGCCATTGATAAAGGATTGAAATTGTCGGAGTACGGGCTTTTTAAAGGCTCCAAAATGATTGCTGGAGAAAATGAAGAAGGAATTTATAAAAAATTAGGTCTTAAATGGATTCCGCCCGAACTTCGGGAAAATTCCGGAGAAATTGAAGCCGCTTTAAAAAACAAATTGCCCAAACTTGTTGAACCAAAAGACATTTTTGGCGATTTGCATGTCCATTCTAATTGGAACGGCGGAGAAGATTCCATGGAGGAATTAGCGCAAACCGCGATGAAAATGGGTTATGAATATATCGGTATCTCCGACCACACAAAATTTCTAAGAATTGAAAATGGTTTGGATGAAAAACAGCTTCGCGAGAGAAATAAAGAGATAGATAAAATTAATTCAAAATTCAAAATTAAAAATTCAAAATTTCGAATATTAAAGGGCTGCGAAGCCAATATTATGCCCGATGGTTCCATTGACATCGATGATAAAGCGCTTTCCGAGCTTGATTATGTGATTGCCGGCGTTCATTCCCAATTAAGGATGACGAAGGAAGAAATGACGAATAGAATCATCAAAGCAATGGAAAATCCCCATGTTGATATAATTTCCCATCCTACCGGAAGAATAATCAAGCAAAGGGAAGAATACGAATTTGATCTTGATAAAATTTTAGAAGTTGCCCGGGAAACTAAAACCGTTTTGGAAATCAATTCTTTCCCCAACCGGCTTGATTTAAAAGATACCAATATCCGCAAAGCCAAAAAAGCCGGCGTAAAAATGATAATAAATACTGATTCCCACACAAAAAGAACTTTTTCATTGATGAAATACGGAATTTTTCAAGCTCGTCGGGGCTGGGCCGAAAAAGGGGATATAATCAATTGCTGGCCAGTAGAAAAAATGAAGAGTTTTCTTAAAAAATCGTAAGATTTTTTATTAGAAAACCTTCACCCAGCACATAATCCAGCGATAGACATTCGGTTAACGATTAGTGATAAGACAAAAACGCTTCGCTCTTAATATAATCTATAAAAATAGTCTATGGTCGGATTATGTGCTGGGTGCTTTTAATTGTAAATAAGTTTTTGCGCTACCACTTAAAAACTTATACAATTAAGTCATGTCCAAAGAAATATCCGCCGGTATAATAATTTATCGCAAAACAAGAGAAGGATTGAAATTTTTACTGCTTTATCACGGCGGCGGTTATTGGAATTTTCCAAAAGGGAAAATTGAAGCTGAAGAGAAAAGTTTTCAGACTGCCATCCGTGAAATCAGGGAAGAAACTGGACTGGGCAGGAATGATTTAAAGTTCGGCAGTTATTTCAGGACATCGGAAAAATTTACTTTCTGGCGTAAAAAAGAAAAAGTTTTTAAAATCGTCATTTTTTATTTAGCGGAAGCTTTAAGGCCGCAAATAAAAATATCTCCCGAACACGACGGATATGCTTGGTTCAGTTATAAAGAAGCGATGAAAATTTTATCAAAATACAAAGACAGCCAAAAAGTTCTAATCCAAGCTCATAATTTTCTTCAAGGCCGGAAATCGGCGTCGAACATTTATAAAGATAATAAGCCAACGGCAAATATAGGAATAAAATAGGATTTCGCTTTTTATTTCGTCTTCTGAGTAATTTTTTCAAACACAGCTGGATGATTTTTCGCAATATCAGCCAAGATTTTTCTGTCTAATAATATATTTTGTTTTTTCAATCCCGAAATAAATTTATTATAAGGTAATCCCAATGCGCGGCTGGCGGCGTTTATTTGAATTTGCCACAAAGCGCGGTAGTTTCTCTTTTTTTCTTTTCTTCCCCTGAAAGCGTGCGACCACGCATGAAGCAAGGCTTCTTTAGCCGCTCTTTCTTTTGACTTTCTTCCCCATCGAAATCCCTTGGTATATTTTAATATCTTTTTTCTTTTTTTAGTGGCAATTTTGCCTCGTTTTACTCTGGTCATAAATTAAAAATATTTTTTTACTATTTTTTTGCTTAAATCATTTATGCCTCTTATGCCTTTTCTTCTCTGTATTTGCGCGCTTCTTTTTTTGGCGCGGAAATGGCATTGACCCATCGCTCTTCTTAAAACTTTTCCTCTTTTTGTAATTCTTATTCTTTTAGAAACACTTTTTTTCATAATTCATTATTTTTAATTCTTGATTCATTATTTATTAGCTATTTGCATCATTATTCCTCTTCCTCCGAATTTTGGTTCTGCTGTTATTTTATATTCAGCGCTGATTAATTTTAAAAATTCGTCTAATCTTTGTCTTCCCCAATCTCTGTTATATTTTTCTCTTCCTCTTAAAACAAGCACTATTCCGATTTTATGGCCTTCGTTTAAAAATTTTTCCAATTGCCGCGCTTTAATTTCCATGTCGTTTTGCGCCGCTCGAGCGCTTATCTGGATCTGTTTTAATTCGCTTGTCTTTTGCGAAGTTTTTTGTTTTTTTAATTCTTTTTCTTTCTGATAGCGGAACTTGTCAAAGCTGATTATTTTAGCAATCGGCGGCTTGGCTCCCGGGACAATTTCAATTAAATCTAAATTTTTATCTCCGGCTATTTTTAATGCCTCGCTAAGAGGCATTACTCCTAAATTTCCGCCTTGCTCGTCAATTACTCGCAGTTCCGGCGCTGTTATTTGATTGTTTATTTTATTTTGTTGGATAATGTTTATATTATTTATTTTTTGTGGAGATGAGGAGAATTGAACTCCTGTCCAAAAAATTACTTCTAAAACTTCTACAAGCTTAGCTTCTTAATAAAAAGAAACGGATTTTGCCGATTTTATTCGTTTAATCCCTCGGCAAAAGATTAAATATAGCTTGATAATATAACACCGCTTTTAGCCTATCAAGTTTTAGCTAAAGCGATGCTGCTTACGCGAATGCGTATGCAGGAGCCAAATTTTTGTTGGCAGTTATGTTGTTTTGATTGGATTTATGAGACAATCAGCTCAGCTTGCAGTTTTAAAAGATCATTTATTGTCGAAGCCTGTCATCCCCGTAAATTTCTATAAATTTCTGCGGATTTCTCGTTCTGTCTCTCTTTTCTTGATTAATTCTCTTTTATCGGCTTTCTTTCGGCTTCTTCCCAATCCGATTTCTATCTTAATTCGGTGGTTTTTAGTATAAACTTTTAAAGGCATTAAAGTCAACCCTTTTTCCGCGACACTGCCGATTAAATTTTTTATCTCTGATTTTTTTAAAAGTAGGCGACGAGTTCTTTTTGAATCATAATCTTCCGGCGCGTTTTTTGGCTGGTAAGCCGGAACATCGGCATTAATCAGCCAAGCTTGATTGTCTCGAATAATAGCGTAAGCTCCGGCTAAATTTATCCGCCCGGCTCGTATTGCTTTTACTTCAAATCCTTTTAATTCTAAACCCGCCTCATAAGTTTCAAGGATTTCATAATCAAATTTTACTCTTTTATTTTCAGTAATTATTTTCATAATTTATCAAAATAGGCGCGCTTGCCCCGTAAGACAACGGCGATAGCAGTTGCTCTATGGGGTTTGTTGGTGGTAATAATTGGCATGTTTTAAGTATCAAATATTCACTATTAAGTATCAAGTATTATAAAAATAAAAAAGGCCTACTTGGTAATTAATACCTTTCGGCCGTTTTTGATTGGCATTTTAGGCATTTTATTTGCCAATCCTTTTAAATCGATCTAAATTTTCCCAAACTTCTTTAATTAAAAAGGGATTTTTAGATTTTTTTGAATTTATTTTGAACTTTATCGCTGAGTTTTTCTTTTACTCATTCTTTTTTCCTTACGCATTTTCCATTGCCTCCTTTTCGGTTTTGATTTTGATGCTTAATAAATTATAATAAAAACAATGATAAAGTCAAAGATTATTGATTTACTCAAAAAAGTTGTCAAAGAGGATATAAAAATTGAAATTTTTGTTCCGGAAAATGAAAATTTCGGCCATTATTCAACGAATGTCGCTTTGAAATTGGGTATGCGAAAGCCTGAGCAAAGCTCTATGCGAAAGGCACATGCGAATAAAAAAAATCCAATGGCAATAGCAGAAGAAATTAAAAACGCGCTATCGCAAGTTGTAGCGGGAGATTTTTTTCAAAAAATAGAAATTGCTCCTCCTGGCTTTATAAATTTTTGGCTTTCGGAAAAAACTTTGCAAAATGAATTAAAGGAAATTTTAAAAAATAAAAAAAATTACGGAAAGCTAAAACCTAAAAACCAAAACCTAAAACCTATACAAATAGAATTTATCTCCGCCAACCCCACTGGCCCGTTGACTCTCGCTAATGGCAGGGGAGGATTTTTTGGCGATGTCTTAAGCAATATTTTGGAATTTTCCGGGTATAAAATTGAGCGGGAATATTATATTAATGATACCGGCAATCAGATTTTGACATTGGGAAAATCAATTTTGGCGAATGCCGGACTTTTGAAATGGGATGAAAATTTTTATAAAGGCGGCTATGTTAAAGATTGGGCAAAAAAACATAAACTCGTTGTCAAGAAATACAAAGATGAGCCGTTAAAAGTGGGAAAATTGGCGGCCAAGGATTTTTTAAAAACGATTAAAAAAGTTTTAAAAGAAAAAACCAGCATTAATTATGACCGCTGGACCTCGGAAGATAAAAATATCCACAAGAAAAATTATATAAATAAAGTTTTGGATATTTTTGAGAGGAAGAATTTAGTTTATGACAAAGACAACGCCACGTGGCTGAAAACAACTGATTTCGGCGATGACAAAGACAGGGTTTTAGTCACCAGTGACGGATTTCCGACTTATTTTCTGGCTGATGCCGGCCATTATTTAGAAACTAAAGAACGGGGTTTTGGCGGGAAAATCGCCGTCTGGGGGCCTGACCATTACGGCTATGTTAAGCGTATTCAAACAGCGGCCGAAATCATCGGCTTTAAAAACTCCGAAATTATTATTACTCAAGCCGTTCGGCTGATGAGTCGAGGCAAAGAAGTCAAAATGTCCAAAAGAACCGGTGAATTTGTGACTTTTGAAGAGTTGATTAAGGAAGTCGGCGCTGACGCGGCGCGATTTTTCTTTTTAATGCATTCACCGGAAACGCATATGGATTTTGACATTGATTTGGCAAAAGAGCATTCAATGAAAAATCCGGTTTATTATTTACAGTACGCCGCAGTGAGAGCGCAAGGCATTTTACGCAAGTCAAATGTCAAAGGTCAAATGTCAAACGCTAATTTAAACCTATTAAATACTCCAGAAGATATGAATTTAATGCGAATTTTGGCGCGGTTTCCGGAAATTATCGAAGAAGGAGCGAAAAATTATAGTCCGCAGATTTTAGCGCGCTATTCTTTGGATTTGGCGCGGCAGTTTCATAATTTTTACGAAAAAGAGCGCATTATCCCTCCTTCGCTAAAGCTTCGGCGGGCAAGCGGCGAAGAAAAAGATTTAATGGCGGTGCGTTTGGAATTGATAAAAGCAGCCCAGATAATTTTTAAAAACATTTTTCAGCTTTTGGGAATAAGTATGCCAAAGAAAATGTGACAAAATTTAATTTTAAAAAATATTCTTTAATTATAATTGGCATTTTTGCCGGAATTATTCTTTTACTAATTGGCAAAACGCATTTCAGTGAAAATTCAGAAAAAATAATTTTAAACATAGATGGCAAGGAATATAAGTTATTTACCGCAAGAACTATTTTGGAAAAAACCCGCGGGCTTTCCGGGATTACCGAATTAAAAGGCGCTGATGGAATGATTTTTTATTTTGACAAGCCGCAAAAAATTTCTTTCTGGAATAAAAATACTCATTTGGATTTGGAGCTTGTTTGGATGAATAAAGGTAAAATTGTTGGCCGCGATTTTTTGCCTTCGGAAGATAAGGTTGGTTTGGTGACCAAACAATCGCCCGGGGAAGTCGATCAAATAGTGGAACTGATAAAATAAAACTTAACAGTTAGACAGTTTTAATATAAAAGGAAAGTAGAGTTTCTATTTTCTTAAAAACCGAAAAAGGAGGATATGTGTCCAAAAAAACAAAAAAAGAAAAAGAAAGAGAGAAATTTGAAATGGAATGGTATGAGAAGGAAGCGCGAGCAAGAGCGGCTTGGGGAGCATAAGGCAAAAGCAATAGAGAAATAAAAGAAGAAATCGAAAAGTATATAAAGAATAAGAAGACGCACGGTTTTTACATCGGCTAATGAAATACTTTTTAAAGAATAGTCTTTAAAAAAAAGTCCCGACTAGTATGTTGGGGCTTTTTGATTTTCAGCGCTTAAAATGATATTATTTTTCAATGTTTGACGGCAAAAATTTCAAAAATCTCACTGCCCAAGAAAAAGAAGAAAAAATCTTAAAATTTTGGCGTGATAATAAAATTTTTGAAAAATCCGTCGTAAAACCTAAAACCCATAATCTAAAATCTAAAACCTTCGTGTTTTTTGACGGCCCTCCTTTTGCCACGGGTCTGCCTCATTACGGCCATATTTTGGCCAGCGTTATAAAAGATGTAATTCCCCGATATCAAACAATGAAAGGGAAAAAAGTGCCGCGCCGTTGGGGCTGGGATTGCCACGGCTTGCCCATTGAAAACGAAATCGAGAAAAAACTTGGTTTAAAGACAAAAAAAGACATTGAAAATATCGGCATTGGAAAATTTAACGAATCGGCGCGGGAAAATGTTTTGCAATACGCTGATGAATGGAAAAAAATTATTCCCCGAATCGGCCGCTGGGTTGATATGGAAAACGATTATAAGACAATGGATTCTAATTATACTGAATCTGTTTGGTGGGTTTTTAAATCGCTTTTCGAAAAAAGTTTGATATATGAAGGTAATAAATCAATGCATATTTGCCCGAGGTGCGAAACTCCTTTGGCGAATTTTGAGCTTAATCAGCCCGGCGCGTACAAAGATATTACTGACATTTCCGTTGTCGCAAAATTTGAACTTGTTGAAGAATCTAAAACTGAAAATTCGACACCTAAAACCCAACACCTAAAACCTAAAACCTATTTTCTAGCTTGGACTACGACTCCTTGGACTTTGCCGGGCAATGTCGCATTGGCAGTTAATCAGAATATTAAGTATCAAATAGTGAGTATTAAAGGAGACGATAATAAATATATTATTGCTAAAGATAGGACGGCGGATGCATTTAAAGATAAAGAATATGAAATAAAAAAAGAATTTAAAGGTAGTGAATTAATCGGCAAAAAATATAAACCTCTTTTTGGCTATTATGCAAAGGATGAAAAATTAAAAAATCGGGAAAACGGATGGAAAATTTATGCCGGCGATTTTGTAACAACCGAAGAAGGTACTGGTATTGTCCATATTGCTCCGGCATTTGGCGAAGACGATATGGAGTTGGCGAAAAAATATGATTTGCCTTTTATTCAGCATGTTTCAATTAACGGAAAATTCAAGCCAGAGGTGAAAGATTTTGCCGGTTTAGATGTTAAGCCAAGAGAGAACCATCAATCAACCGATATCGAAATTATCAAATGGCTTGCCGGCCAAAATAAGCTTTTTAAAAAAGAAAAAATTGTTCATTCTTATCCTCATTGTTGGCGGTGTGAAACGCCGCTTTTAAATTACGCTGCTTCGTCATGGTTTGTTAAAACAACGGCAATTAAGAATAAGCTTATTGAAAATAATAAAAAAATAAATTGGATACCGGCTCATCTTAAAACTGGCCGCTTTGGAAAGTGGTTAGAGGAAGTCCGTGATTGGGCGATTTCCCGCTCTCGTTTTTGGGGCGCGCCGATTCCGGTTTGGCAATGCGATAAATGCGATAAAGAAGAAGTTATCGGGTCATTTGATGAACTTAAAAATAAAATTAATAAATCAGGCAATAAATATTTTGTTATGCGCCATGGAATGGCCGAGCATAACGTGAAAAATATCGCCAGCGCTAAAGTTAAAAACGGCGATCATTTAGTCGAGGAAGGGAAAAAGCAATCATTGGCGGCGGCAAATAAATTAGAGAAAGAAAAAATTAATATTATCCTCTCTTCTGATTTCATTCGTACCAAGGAAACAGCTGAAATTATTGCTGAACAACTTGGCTTGGCGAAGAAAAATATAATTTTTGACGAACGATTAAGAGAAGTAAATGTCGGCATTTTTGATGGTCAGCCAGCCGGCGAGTATCATAAGTATTTTTCTTCACTGGAGGAAAAGTTTTATAAAAATCCTCCCCAAGGAGAGAATTTGACTGAATTAAAAAATAGAGTTGCGGATTTTTTGTATGAGATTGAAAGAAAATATAAAAATAAAAATATTTTAATTATTTCCCATGAATATTCTATTTGGCAGATGTTTGCCGCTTCTGTTGGCGCCGATGCCAAACAATCAGCGGAAATAAAAAAAGAAAAAGGGGATGACTTTATCAAAACTGGTCAGGTATTAGCGCTTGATTTTATTCCAATCCCTCATAATAAAAACTATGAGCTTGATTTGCACCGGCCTTATATTGATGAAATTAAATTTCAATGCAATTGCGCCCATTCGACTGGCTTAGGGCAAGGCGGGCAAATGATCCGAATCCCCGACGTTTTTGATTGTTGGTTTGAATCAGGTTCAATGCCTTATGGCCAGTCGCATTATCCTTTTGAAAATAAAAAAGAATTTGAGAAAAATTTCCCGGCAGAGTTTATTGCCGAAGGCCTTGACCAGACCCGCGGCTGGTTTTATACGCTTTTGGTTTTATCCACTGCTTTGTTTAAGAAGCCGGCTTATAAGAATGTTATCGTCAACGGCATTATTTTAGCTGAAGACGGCCAAAAAATGAGTAAGCGCTTGAAAAATTATCCGGATCCGATGGAAATTATCAATAAATACGGCGCTGATGCTTTGAGGCTTTATTTATTATCTTCGCCGGCTGTGCGGGCCGAAAACCTGAATTTTTCAGAGAAAGGCGTTGATGAAGTTTATAAAAAAAATATTTTGCGATTGTGGAATGTTTACAATTTTTATGAACTTTATTCGGAAAAGAAAATTAAAGCCCAAAAATTATCCGATATAAAAAGCAAAAATGTTTTGGATATTTGGATTTTGGCAAGATTAAAGGAACTGGCCAGCGAAGTTTCTGATTATTTAGATAAATATGAACTTGATCGAGCAATCCGGCCAATCGCTGATTTTATTGACCTCCCTTTACGCCTTTTATAGCCGAATCAATTTATAAATTTGTTGATGGAGAAGAAAGCGTCCATTTGCAAAATTGGCCCAAATACAAAGCGCTTCCAAAAAATGAAAAGGATATTTTAGAAAAAATGAAAATTGTTCGAGATGTGGTTGAAAAAGCTTTGGCCTTGCGCCAGAAGGCCGGCATAAAAGTTAGACAACCGCTTGCTTCAATTAAAATCAAGAATCAATCCGCCAGCTGGCGGACAAAAATCAAAAATAACGAAGATTTATTAAATTTAATAAAAGAAGAAGTAAATGTTAAGGAAATTATTTTTGACGAAAATGTTAAAAACGAAATGGAACTTGATATGGTAATTACTCCGGAATTAAAAGTTGAAGGTCATTTGCGGGAACTCATAAGAATCATTCAGGATTTAAGAAAAGAAGCCGGCTATACGCCGAAAGACAGGGCGATTTTGCATATTGAAGCCGATGATTATTTCAAGCGGCTGATAAGTAATAATATGGAAAATCTTAAAAAAGACATCGGTGTTAAAACTATTGAGCTTGCAAAAACCGAAAAATTTGAAGCGGAAATTGAAACAAAAATTGACGATTCAAAGATTTGGCTGGGGATAAAAAAGATTTAATTAAATAAAATATAAAATATTTTATATGAAGGCAGGATTTGATTATATTGGAATTACTACTCCCTTTTATTGTAATGATGGTAATGGGAATTTCTTATTTCATAAAAGGAGCGACAAGTGCAGAGATGAGCATGGCAGATGGGATACGGGTGCTGGGAAGTTGGAATTTGGAGTAACAGCTGAAGAAAATGTTTTACGCGAAGTATTTGAGGAGTATGGTTGCAAGGGAGAAATTCAAGAAAAAATCTCAGCCCATTCAATAATTAGGGAATTTAACGGTGTAAAAACTCATTGGTTGGCGATCCCGTTTTTTATCAAAGTTAATCCGGCGGAAGTTAAAAATAATGAACCTAATAAAATTGAAGAAATAAAATGGTTTAAATTAGATAACTTGCCCCAACCGCTACATACTGGTTTCCTTTTTACTTTTAATAATTACAAAAAATATTTTAAAAAATATAAATAAAAATAGTTCATTCCAACATTCTCAAGAATGTTGGAATGAACTTAATAAATGTGTTAATATTTAAAATATGGGAAATAATGGAAATAATACGGAAAATAAAAAAGATAAAAGTTATTACGAGCTTGAAAGAATAGTGAAAGGCGTCGCTAACCACCGTAGAATTGAAATTTTAGAGATTTTAGGAAAAAGGCCGGAAATGTCCGTAGCGGAAATCGCGGAAAAAGTGAAAAGCAATTTCAAAACCACTTCTGAACATATTAGAAGAATGGCAATAGCGGGTTTATTAATGAAAAGATCGGACAGTAAAAGCATCCGCCATAAACTTACTAAGCGCGGCGAGTTAATTCTCACATTCTTGAGAATGTTGGAATGAAAGTATAAAAAATGAAATTTCAATTTCCAAAAGGGTTTTATTGGGGTGTGGCGACTTCAGCTCATCAAGTTGAAGGTGGCAATCACAATGATTGGTCGGAGTGGGAAAAAGAAAACGCGGAGCGGTTGGCTAAAGAAGCCGAGAAAAAATTTAGCCATTTGAAAAATTGGCAAGAAATTAAAGAACAAGCGCAAAATCCGCAAAATTACATTTCCGGCCGCGCTTGCGATCACTATAATCGTTTTGAAGAGGATTTTGATATTGCTAAATCTTTAAGCCACAATACTCATCGCTTTTCTATTGAATGGAGTCGCATTGAGCCGGAGGAGGGTAAATTTAATGAGATAGAAATCGAGCATTATAGAAATGTGATAAAAGCTTTAAGGGGGCGCGACATTGAGCCGTTTGTGACGCTGTGGCACTGGACGATTCCAATATGGATGAGAGATAAAGGCGGGGTAATAAATAAATACTTCCCAAATTATTTTTCCAGATATGCGGAGCGGATGGCCCAAGAATTACCAGATGTGAAATTTTGGATAACGTTAAACGAGCCAACAGCTGTTATTTCAATGGCATATGGGATTGGCGAATGGCCGCCGCAAAGACGAAATCCTCTTGCGGCACTAAAAGTGTATAAAACACTTGCACGGTCACATAATGATGCATTCAAAAAAATACACACTGTATCGCCGAAAGCAAATGTTGGATTTGTAAATATATTATCGTTCATTGAGCCATACAAAAAAAACTCAATACTCGATAAATTAACGGCGCGTATCGCAAAATATTTTTCAAATGAAAAATTCCTTAATTTAACAAAATGGAACCATGATTTTTTAGCAGTGGATTATTATTTTCATAATCGACTTCAGTTCCCTGGAAAAATGAAAAATGAAAATAAAAAAGTTTCCGATATGGGATGGGAGTTATATCCCGAAGGCATATACTATGTTTTAAAGGATTTGAAAAAATGTGAAAAACCGATCTATATCACGGAAAATGGCCTTGCCGATGCGGGTGATATACATCGAGAATGGTTTATCAAAGAAACATTAAAAAATGTTTACAAAGCAATTCAAGAAGGCGTTGATGTTCGCGGATATTTTTACTGGTCATTGCTTGATAATTTTGAATGGGACAAAGGTTTTTGGCCAAGATTTGGATTAGTAGAAATTGATTATAAAACAATGGAGCGAAAAATCAGGCCAAGCGCTTATGAATATGCTAAAATTATTAAAAATAACGGCTTTTAAAAAATCAAATCCTATATTCTAATTTCTAAATTCTAATCAAATGAATTGGTTATATTTAGCGCTTTTATCAAATTTTATTTTTGCGATCGTTTTCGGGTTGGATAAGATTTTAGTTAAAAGAGCCTTTTCTCCGCTGGCTTATGCTTTGGTTGTCGGAGGGTTGGAAGGCATGGCGGTAATTTTAATTCCTTTTGTTGATTTTATTCTCCCGCAAAAATTGATTATTGCCGCCGCAATTCTAAGCGGCTTATTTTTTATTTCAGGACTTTATTTTTATTTTAAGGCCTTGGTAAAATACGAAGCCAGCTGGGTGGCGCCGCTCCTTTTCGGAGTTTTTGTGCCGATTATTACGTTTATTTTCGAAAAAATTTTTCTCGGTGAAAATTTCTTATTTACACATATTATCGCTTTATTTTTGTTTGTCATCGGCGGCATTATTTTGTCGTTCAGCCGCGGCCATAAGTTTTCCGTTGTTTTGCTTTTATTTTTTGCCGCTGTTTTTATCTCTCTAGATTTTATTCTTTTAAAAATTGTTTTCATTAACACTAATTTTTGGTCTGGTTATATATTGTCGAGATTGGGAGGATTTTTTGCCGCGGGAATAATATTGCTTTTGTTTTTAAGGAAAAATCCTTCCCATAAATTCGATGTTATTCCGATTAAAAAATTTAATTTTGAAATCACCGGAGTTTTGCTGGCCTTAAAAGAAGTTTTGGCTTTTGTCGGCAATCTTATATTGCTTTTTACTCTTTCTTTGGCGAGCCCTACGCTGATTAACGGATTAGGAGGAGTAAGATATGCATTTCTTTTTGTATTTGCCGTTATTTTGGCCGGAAAATGGCCGAGATTGATGGATGAAAAAATGTCTTTTTGGCTGGTGATTAGAAAAATAATAGCGATTATTTTTATTATTTTCGGAGTTTTAATTTTATTGATTCAGCCGGCAAAAACTCCCGGCGCCAAAATTTGGGGGGTTGATTTTTCTTCTTTGTATACAAGGCAATTAGGCCTTGATAGCCGAGAAGTTTTACCTGCGATTTTAAATGATTTGAAGGTTAAAGATTTTAGGTTAAATGCCCATTGGTCGGAAATTGAAAAAGCCGAGGGCCATTATGATTTTAGCGAATTGGATTTTCAAGTAAATGAAATTGAAAAAGCCGGCGGAAAAATTATTCTATCAGTCGGAAAACGTTTGCCGCGTTGGCCGGAATGCCACGAGCCGGAGTGGATTAAAAAAGAAAAGGAAGAAATGAAAAACGAAAAGTTGTTAAAATATATTGAAAAAGTTGTTAATCGTTATAAAAATAACGAATCCATCTGGGCGTGGCAGGTTGAAAATGAGCCGTTTTTATGGGGTTTTGGCGAGTGTCCCAGAACTGACGATGAATTTTTAGAAAAAGAAATATTATTGGTTAAAAGTTTGGATCCGCCGCCTGGCAGACGCCAGATAATCATCACTGATAGCGGCGAATTAGGATTATGGCATAGAGCTTACAGGCGAGCTGATATCTTCGGAACAACGATGTATAGAGTAGTTTATCTGGAGCTCTTTGATCGATATGTTAAATATCCCATTAGTCCGGAATATTTTAAGATTAAAGCAGTGATTATGGAAAATCTTTTTGGTAAAAAACAGATTATAAATAGTGAGCTTCAAGCAGAGCCATGGTTAAGAAAACGGCCGCCGGATGTGCCCCTTGAAGAACAATTAAAAGTTTTTGACATTAATCAATTTAAAGAAAATATGGAATATGCGAGAAGTGTTGGTTTTGAGAAAAATTATTTATGGGGCGTTGAATGGATTTATTGGATGAAAGAAAAACAAAACCATCCAGAGTTTTGGGAGGAGGCGAGGAAATTGTTTTAAGTCATTGAGTCATTTAGTTATTAAGTTATAATCCTATTATGTATAAACTCGGCATAGATGTCGGCGGTACAAAAATAAAAGCAATTTTATTGGACAATAAAAGCAAGCCGCATTTTGCTTTTAATATTGCCACGCCTAAAAATAAAAAAGCATTTTTGAAAAATTTAGAATCGGAAATTAAAAATATAATTCAAAAATATAAAATTTCAGGAATTGGTGTTGGTTTGCCGGGAATTATTGATATGAAGCGTGGGATTTTAATTAAATCTCCGAATTTGCCGTTTTTGAATAATTGGCAAGCTAGAAAGCTTTTCTCTAGATTTTCTAAAAATATCGCTATTGATAATGATAGCAGGTGTTTTTTACGAGCTGAAGCTACCTTAGATGTCGGTCATAGATATAAGAATATTGTGGCTTTAACGATAGGCACAGGCATCGGCGGTGGAATAATGATTGATAAAAAAATTTATTGCGGCAAAAATTTCAGCACCGGTGAATTTGGCCATATGATTATTGATGGCAAAAAAACTTTTGAAAAATTGGGAGCCAGAAAAACTGTTTTAAATCTAAAAAAGCGAAATGAAATTATTGGCATTAGCGTAGCTAATTTGATAAACGCTTTTAATCCGGAAATAGTGATTTTAGGAGGCGGCGGAATTTTCAGCGGTGATATTAAAATAAAATCCGTAAAAAAAACTGCCTCAAAATTTATTATGTCGCCTTTGGCTAAAAATACACCGGTTGTTAAAGGAAAATTAGGCGAAAATTCCCAAGCCATCGGCGCGGCTTTATTGTTAAAATGATAAAAACTGCTAAAATTATCTAATGTTATTAGTTTCTCTCCCGATATTTTTAATAATTTTTTTTGGCTGGCTGTTTAAAAAGTTTAAAATTATAAATGATCAATGGATTCATATTTTAAACAGTTTTGCTTATTATGTTTCTTTACCCGCCTTAATTATTGCCAGTTTTTGGGAAATTTCTTTTTTAGATAAAAATTCCTTAAATATCATTTTTTGGAGCGTTTTTAGCATTGTTTTATTTTCCTTTTTTGTTTTTCTGGTTTTATCATTTATAAAAATAAATAAAAGCGCCAAAACCGCGATATTTCTATCAGCTACCGTGGGCAATACAATATATATGGGTTTTCCCTTGGTTGAATTGGGGTTGGGCAAAGAATATCTTTTGAATGGGGTTTTAATCGGAGTTATTTATTTAGTCGCGCCTCTTTTGATTTCAATATTTGTAATAAGATATTGGCATAGTCGGGAACATAGTATTTTCAAGCAATTATTCGATTTTCTAAAAAATCCTTTGGTTATTTCTTCGATTGCCGGTATTGCTGTGAGTTTTATAAATTTTGATTCTGAGTGGATTTTTGGCATTAAAAAATCAATTTCAATGCTTGGCTTGACCGCTTCGCCTATATCTTTATTCGCCTTGGGCGGATTTCTTTATAAGAGGTTTTTAAAAAAAGATTTGGGAAAAGTTATTTTTGTTTCTTCTCTTAAAATGGTCGCTTTTCCTTTGATTATCGCCATCTATCCTCTTTATTTTTTTAAAATTAATGATTCAGATACATTTATTCTGCTTGCCTCGATGCCGGTGGCTGTGACTACTTTTGTGATTGCCGAAAAATTTAATATGGATAAGGACTTGGTAGGCAATTCAATTTTTATTTCCACCATTTTTTCTTTTATTGTTACTTCTATAATTTTCGTTTTTATTAAATGAACATTAAAAACTTTAAAAATTTATCCATTACTTCGCTTCGCAGAAAAGCGTTGGAAATTGCGGAAGCCGGTTATAAAGCTATTGAAATAGAAAAAGTAATAAAAGAAAGAATTGTTTTAAGCGGAGAAACCTTGAAAATATCTCACACTCATTTCACTAACAGCGAAATTGAATTAAATCTTAGTGAGTTTAAAAGAATTTTTATTATCGGTATTGGAAAAAGATCGGCCTTGGCTTCTATGGCCTTGGCTGGAATTTTAGGTGGAAGGCTTTCCGGCGGAATAGTATTGGACGTGAAAACCCCATCCTTTTTTCAAAAAATCAAGTTTTGCAAAATAAGATTTTTTAAGGGGGATCATCCTTTGCCCTCGAGCTCAAATATTAAAGCCACAAAAAAGATTATTAAACTTGCGGAAAATCTAGATGAAAAAGATTTAGTTATCGCTTTTATTTGCGGCGGCGGTTCGGCTTTGGCTTGTTCTTCGGAAAAAGAGCTTGAGGAATCAAAAACCATTATTAATGAATTAACAAAAAAGGGCGTTGATATATCCGAGCTTAATACTATCAGGAAACACCTTTCTGAATTTAAAGGCGGCGGATTGGCAAAAATGGCTTGTCCGGCAACATTTGTTTCTTTGATAGTTTCCGATGTTTGCGGCAATGATTTGTCGAATGTGGCTTCAGGTCCGACGGTGATGGACAGAACAACAAAAAAAGATGCGGAAAGGATTCTAAAAAAATATCAATTGCCAATTGCCGATTACCAGTTGTATGAAACCTCTAAAGAAGAAAAATATTTTGAAAAGGTAAAAAATATTTTATTTGTTTGCAATCAAAATGCCATAACCGAAATGGCGAAAAAATCTCAAGAGTTGGGATTTTCTTCAAAAATTTTTAATTTGGCTTTAGAAGGCGAAGCAAGAGAATCTTTATTGCCGATGATTGAAGGAGTGAAAAATAATGAAGTTTTGCTGGCAGCCGGAGAAACAACGGTTACGATGCGGGAAATGTTTGGCGTCAGAAGTAATTTTGGGAAAGGCGGTAGAAATATGGAGGCAGTACTCGGGGCAATAGTGAAATGTCAAATGTCAAATGTTAAATGCCGGGATTTGGCAATAATATCTTTTGCCAGCGATGCTTGGGACAACAGTGACGCCGCTGGAGCAATAGGCGATTATTCAACCATAGAAAAAGCCAAAAAATTAAAGTTAAATCCGCAAGAATTTCTGGAAAATCATAATTCCTATAATTTTTTCAAAAAAACAAAAGATTTAATTTTTGCCAAAAGAAAATGTTTTAATGTGGCTGATTTGATGATAATATTAAAGAAAAATTAAATGCTAAAAATAAAAAATATTAAATTTAAAAATGAAAAATATTTTTGTTAAAAAATTAAGTAAAGTCGGCATCAAAGACATTCCCGAAGTCGGCGGAAAAAACGCCAGCCTTGGTGAAATGATTAAGAATTTAACTCCAAAAGGCGTAAAAATTCCCGGCGGTTTTGCCATCACCGCCAGCGCTTACCGGCATTTTTTAAGCCAAGCCGGCTTAGATAAATTCATTAAAGAAACTCTCAGTGGTTTAAATACTAAAAATATAAAAGATTTGGCTACCCGCGGCAAAAAAATCCGTGAAGCAATTAAGAAAGCCGAATTTCCGAGCGATTTAAGGCAGGCGATTGTCACGGCTTATCGAGACATGGAAGATGAATATGGGAAAAATGTCGATACGGCGGTTCGTTCTTCGGCTACTGCTGAAGATTTGCCGGGAGCGTCTTTTGCCGGAGAGCATGAAACTTATTTAAACATCAAAGGAACGAATGAAATTTTAAACGCCGCCCGCGCCGCTATGGCTTCGCTTTTTACCAACCGGGCAATTTCTTATCGCGTAGACAAAGGATTTGACCATTTTAAAGTTGCTTTATCTGTTGGCGTGCAAAAAATGGTGCGTTCCGATTCAAGCTGTTCCGGCGTAATGTTCACCTTAGATACCGAATCAGGATTCAAAGACGTAATTTTAATTAATGGTTCTTGGGGATTGGGGGAAATGATTGTTCAGGGAGAAGTGACTCCGGATGAATTTTTAGTTTTCAAAAAAAAATTACAGACAGTAGAATACGGGCCACAGAAATATAAGCCGATAATTTCAAAAAAACTCGGCGTTAAAAATCAAAAAATGGTCTACTCTCTGGGCAAAGGAATTAAAACTACGAAAATTATTAAAACCATTTCAAAAGAAAAAGAAAATTTTGTTTTAGACGAAAAAGAAATAATCAAACTTGCTAACTGGGGGAAATTGATTGAAGATCATTATTCGGCAAAAAAACATAGATGGACGCCGATGGATATGGAATGGGCCAAGGACGGCAAAACCAACGAACTTTATATTGTGCAGGCTCGTCCGGAAACAATTCACGCCGGAAGGGATTTTTCAAAAATTAAAGAGTACGTTTTACTAAAACCCAAAACCCAAAACCTAAAACCTATTATCAAAGGCGCCTCAGTTGGCAGTAAAATTGCCGTAGGCAAAGCGCGCGTGATTTTAGATGTTAAAAACGTTAATCGATTTAAAGCCGGAGAAGTATTGGTAACCGACATGACTGATCCTGATTGGGAACCGATTATGAAAATTGCTTCAGCTATTGTCACGGATAAAGGCGGACGCACATCTCATGCCGCTATTGTCAGTCGCGAACTCGGCATTCCTTGCATTGTTGGATCGGAAAAAGCCACTAAAAAAATCAAAACCGGCCAAGTTATCACAATAGATACAAGCGGCAGCGAAGGATTTGTTTTTAACGGCGCCTTAAAGTTTGAAATTATTGAACACAATATTAAAAAATTTCCCACGCCGAATACCAAGATAATGATGAATATTGCCACTCCTGACACGGCTTTTGAAAAATCATTTTTGCCCAATAGCGGGGTTGGTTTGGCAAGAGAAGAATTTATTATTGCTTCTGATATTGGCATTCATCCAATGGCGCTTATAAATTATGAAAAACTTAAAGATAAGAAATTAAAAGCTCAGATAGATAAAAAAACAATCGGTTATAAAGACAAAACTCAATTTTATATTGATAAATTGGCTTATGGCATTGCTAAAATTGGCGCGGCCTTTTATCCAAATCCAGTTATTATCCGGTTCTCCGATTTCAAAACTAATGAATATCGTTCTCTTGTTGGCGGCGAGCTTTATGAGCCGATTGAAGAAAATCCGATGATCGGCTGGCGAGGAGCTTCAAGATATTATCATCCGAGTTTTGCGCCGGCATTTGCTTTGGAATTGAAAGCCATCAGGAAAGTCCGCGAAGAAATCGGTTTGGATAATATCGAAGTAATGGTGCCGTTTTGCCGCACGCCGGAAGAAGGGAAAAAAGTTTTAGATGTTATGAGAAAAAACGATTTAAGGCGCGAAGAAGGACTTAAAGTTTATGTAATGTGTGAAATTCCCGCTAATGTTATTTTAGCCGATGAATTTTTGGATATTTTTGACGGGATGAGCATCGGTTCAAATGACCTGACCCAATTAACAGTCGGCATTGACCGAGACGGCAATGAAATGATAAGAAGCATTACTAACGAAAATGACGAATCAGTTAAAAAACTGATTTCTCAAGTTATTAAAAAATGCAAAGAAAAGGGCAAATATATCGGCATTTGCGGACAAGCTCCGTCTGATTATCCGGAATTCGCGGAATTTTTAGTTGAGCAGGGGATTGAAAGCATTTCGTTAAATCCAGATACAGTTATTAAAACAACTTTAGCGGTTTACGAAAAGGAAAAGAGTTTAAAAAATGAAAATTCTTAATGTTAATTTAAGAATAATTTTAGATTCCCGCGGCAAAGACACTTTAGAAGCGGAATTAAAAAACGGTAATTTTTCAGCCAAAGCCAGCGTGCCAGCGGGTAAAAGCACGGGTAAACATGAGGCGTTTGTATTAGAGCCAAAAAAAGCGCTGGAAAAATTTGAAGAAATTAAAAATTTAATATTGGAAAAAGATTTTGAAAATCAGGAAGCATTTGATAATTTTTTAATTCAATTAGACGGGACTGAAAACAAAAGCAATCTCGGCGGAAATTTGATTTTATCTTTATCATTGGCGTTCGCGCGGCTGAAAGCAAAAAGCGATAATTTAGAATTGTTTGAATATATTTCTAAACTTCAAAACCTAAAACCTAAAATCAAAAACCTAAAACCTATATTCAATGTCATCAACGGCGGCGCGCATGCCACAAATAAGCAAAGTCAGCTTGATTTTCAGGAGTTTCAAATTATTCCCGAAGTGGAAGATTTTAATTTGGCTTTTAGTATCGGGAAAATATTTTATCGCAAATTGGGAGATTATTTGATTGAAAAATTCGGCAAAGAGAATGTATTTTTGGGCGATGAAGCCGGATATTCCGCGCCCTTTCAAAGCAATGAAGAAGCGCTTGAAATTTTGGCTGAAGTGATTGAAAAATATAAACATCCGTTAAGAATCGGATTAGATGTTGCCGCTTCCCAATTCTTCAAAGGAGATTATTATTTGATTGGCGGCAAAAAATATTCAGCCGAGGAATTGAAAGAATACTATTTGAAATTGATTGAAACTTATAATATTTTATCTATTGAAGACCCCTTTTCCGAAGAATCGTTTGATAATTTTGCCAAATTAACCTCTGGCTTAAATCGGAATAATATTTTGGTAATAACAGATGATTTAACAACAACTAATTCTAAAAGATTAAAAACAGCGATATCTCAAAAATCCGGAAACACAATTTTAATAAAATTAAATCAAATCGGCACTTTAACTGAAACTTTGAAAACAATAAGGCTTGCTTATGAAAATAATTGGCAAACCATTGTCAGCCACCGAAGCGGAGAGACAGTAGATGATTTTATTGTCGATTTAGCTGTTGGAGTAAACGCTTGGGGTCTGAAATCCGGCGCGCCGGCAAAACCGGAAAGATTGGCTAAGTACGAAAGATTATTAGCAATTGCCAATAAAACTTCATTCCAATAAAGATTTCAGAAAACTTTCTCCGCTCATTTCTTTTGGTTGGGCAATAGCCATTAATTCTAAAATTGTCGGCGCCACGTCGGCTAATATGCCGATAGTATTTTTTTCTGCTCTGTTAATTTCGCTTTCTTCTTTTTGTCTCTCGAATTCTTTAGCAACTAAATGAATCGGCACTGGATTCGGGTCGTGTTTTGTCTCCGGCGAGCCGGTTAAAGGGTCAAACATCCGTTCCGCGTTTCCGTGGTCAGAAGTGATTATTAAAATACTGTTTGTTGCTAAAACCGCTTGAATGATTTTTCCGATTTCTTCATCGGTTATTTCAATTGCCTTCATAGTTGCCTCATAATTTCCTGTGTGGGCAATCATATCCGGGTTGGCGTAATTAGCTAGAATAAAATCATAACTTTTATCTTCAATTGCTTGGGTTAAGCGGTTGGTAATCTCTCTAGCCATCATTTCCGGATGTTCGTCGTGGTGAATATCAGATCTTGAAGGGATAAGCACTCTTAACTCATTTTCAAAAGGCGGTTCTTTTTCTCCGTTGAAGAAATAGGTGATATGGGCGTATTTTTCCGTTTCTGCGATTCGGAATTGGATTTTGCCGTTGTCTGACAAAACTTTACCCAGAGGGTTTTCAGCCGTTTCTTTTGGAAAAGCCACTGACATATTAAAGCGGTCGTCATAGCTCACCAAAGAAGAGATGTAAAGATTTAGATTTTTTTTAACCGGAAATTTATCGAAATTTTGGCTGATAAAAGATTCAACAATTTGCCGCATTCTATCTTCGCGGAAATTAAAGAATAAAACAGCGTCATTGTCATTAATAATATTTTTTTGCGGCCCGATAAGAGTCGGGAAAACATATTGGTCATCAAGGCTTTTTTGATAATTATTTTTTATATGATTTTCTAAATTATCGGTGATTGCGCCTTCACCGAACAATGTTTTGTAATAAATTTGGGTTCTGTCCCAATGCCTATCGCGGTCCATCGCATAATATCTTCCGCTAACGCTGGCTAAAATTACTTTGTCTGAAAAAGGAAGTTTTTTAAGCAAAGTAAGGCAGCTTTGAGGCGGGCTGTCTCGGCCATCGGTAATCAAATGCAAATTCACGCGTAAAACATTTTCTTTTTCCGCGAATTTTATTAAAGCCTCTAAATGTTCCATCGAAGAATGAACATTAGCATCGGTGAGTAATCCTATTAAATTCACCACCGAGTTATTTTTTTTAGAGTGTTCAAACGTTTTTTTAATTACTTCATTGCTAAAAAAGCTGCTGTCTCTGATTGCCAAGCTGATGCGAGGGTAATTCTGATAAATCACTTTGCCGGCCCCGATATTTAAATGTCCGACTTCGGAATTTCCTTCTTCTCCCCAAGGCAGGCCGACAGAAATACCCGATGCTTGAAGGCTGGCAAAGGGGAAAGTGGCTTTTAAATAAGAAATGTTTTTTGGCTTAAAAATAAAAATCGGATTGGATTCGTCTTGCCGGCCAATGCCCCATCCGTCTAAAATTATTAAAATAATCGTCCTTTTTGACATTTTTTCATTCTAACCTTATACTTAACTTGTCGCAAATGATTATTTCAATAAAAAAATTTAATTACGGAATGCAAGCGATTTATCTATACGCGGAAAATCTCTTTTCGCATATTTTAAATTTATTTGCAATCCGTAAATTTTCTTATGTTTTATCAAAATCCAATTTTTCTGGCGATTTTATTATTGGCCGGAATAGGAATAGGTTACTTCGTCAGACAGACAATTGCGGGCAGAAAAGCTGATTCTATCGAGCAAAAAATAAAAAAGCAGATAGAAGGAGCTGACTCCAAAGCCAAAGAAATCCTACTTGAAGCCCAAAAAAAATCTGCTGATTTTCTCGAAGAAGCGCGAAAAGAAGAGCGTGAGCAAAAACTCCAGCATAGTCGCGTTGAAGAGCGTCTTATAAAAAAAGAAGAGACCCTTGAAAAGCAATGGGAGAATTTGCGTTCTGGGGAAAACCAAGTTAAAGAAGATTTAGAAAAATTGAAAAGCGCTAAAATTCAAGTTGACGAAATGAGAAATAAACTTGCCTCGGAACTGGAAAAAATAACCAAACTTGATGAATCCGAAGCAAAAGAAAAACTTTTTGAACAAATTAAGGAAAAATACAAAGAAGATTTAATTTTGCTTATTCAAAAGATGTCGAAAGATCAGCGGGAAGAAATTGAAAAGAAAGGCGTTGAAATTATGACAACCGTTATGCAGCGTTTGGCGCGGAGCCATGTCGCCGAAGCGACAACTTCTGTTTTTGTTTTAGATGATGAAGATTTAAAAGGTAAAATCATCGGTCGGGAAGGGAGAAATATCAGGGCCTTAGAAAGAGGAACAGGAGTGGAATTTATTGTTGATGAAACTCCAGGCGCGATAATCATTTCTTCTTTTGATCCGGTTCGTCGCGAAATTGCCAAATTAGCGCTGGATAAACTTATCAAAGACGGCCGCATTCAGCCCGCGAAAATTGAGGAAAAAGTTGAAGAAGCTAAAGCTGAAATAAATAAAATAATGATGGAAAAAGGCGAAGAAGCCGTCCATGAAGTCGGCATTTATAATTTGCCTAAAGAAATTATCCAGCTTCTCGGCCGCCTTTATTTTCGCACTAGCTACGGCCAAAATGTCCTGATGCACTCAATTGAATGCGCGCATCTCTCATCGATGATTGCTTCTGAACTTAATCTTGATGTGGAAATCGCCAAAATGGGCGCTTTGCTTCACGATATTGGCAAAGCGATCGACCAAGAAGTCGGCGGCAGCCATGTTGAAATTGGTCAGCGAATATTGAAGAAGTTCGGCGTAAAAGAAGAAGTAATTCGGGCAATGGAAGCTCATCACGAAGAATATCCTTTTAGCATTCCCGAGTCTTATGTCGTGGCGGCGGCTGATGCCTTGTCGGCTTCGAGGCCCGGCGCCCGCCGTGATACTATTGAAAATTATCTGAAAAGATTGGAAAACCTTGAAAAAATCGCTAAAGAATTTGAAGGAATCAAAAACGCTTATGCCATTTCTGCCGGCCGTGAATTAAGAGTTTTTGTTGTTCCGGAAAAAATAGACGACTTCGGCGCTTTGCAATTAGCTCGAGATATTGCCGCCAAAATTCAATCCGAGTTAAAATATCCGGGCGAGATAAAAGTTAATGTTATCAGGGAAATGAGGGCAGTGGAGTATGCTAAATAATGATAAGTGTTGTTTTAAGTAGATTTTTCCTGTATAATTGTTATACTATTTAAAAATAAAGGTCGAAAAGGATATGAATTATAGAAAATGAAGCAAGAAACAAAAAATTATAAAAATGTTTTAAGCTTCTAAATTGTAAGATTATATATGAAAAAACCAGAATTAGTTGAAGCAGTAATGCAGGCAGCTGGCATTGAAGTAAAAAAACAAGCTGTTGCTGTCGTTGATGCGGTTTTTGATACTATTGCCAAAACAATGGGCAAAGGAGAAGAAGTGGCGATTGCCGGCTTTGGCACTTTCCGAGTGGTAAAAAGGGCGGCCAGAATGGGTGTTAATCCGAAAACTGGAGAAAAAATCCAAATCAAAGCCTCCACTAAGCCGAAATTCCGCGCTGCTAAAGCGTTAAAAGAAGCAGTATTATAAATTTTGATATAAGAGATAAAAAATAGTCCGCAGTTGGCGGACTATTTTTATTGCTCTTGGAGCAGCGAATTTGTTTGAAGCAGAGTTTCTTGGGCTGCTTTTATTTTTTCCAGTGATTCTCCTATTTTTTCGGGATCATTACTCAATTCTTTTGCGTCACTTAATTCTTTGGCCGCTTCTCCCAAAAGGGAATTTAAATTTTCAATCGTTGAAGAAGTGATAATTGTTTTATTATTAAGATAATATTCAACCTCGTCTAATTTTATTTGGATAGAAGCGTTAACTTCGTTTGCTTCCGCGATAAACTGCGTTTCATTGCCCGGCAAATAAGAAAATATCGAAAATACTATTAAAATAATTACAGCGATTGTGGCTGTGGCTGTAATGAATTTTGGAACATGCCAAAACCCCGCCAAAATATTGCGGTATTTGTTGCCAGCATATTCTTGTTCTTCTGTTTTTTTGCTGGCTAAATCAACTCTTGAAGATAAAATCAAATTCCGCGATCTTTCTGCATATTTTTGATCGGGTTGGATTTTATTTAATTCTTTTAAATTTTTTAGCAAATTTTCATTCATACTAAGGTTTTCTTTAAATTTTTTAATGCTCGGTGCTGGATTAGTCTTATTGACACCTCGCTTTTATTTAAAATAGAAGCTACTTCTTTTGGCGAAAGCTCCTCGATAAATCTCATTATTATTACGTCCTGTTCTATTGGATTAAGCTTCGCGATAGCTTTCCTTATTTTTTCCAGTTCAATATTTTTATCAAAACCGTCTTCTTTCGAAGAATTATCGGAAATTTGGATTAATTCAATATTTATGGAAATTTTTTTAGTCCGGTAATGGTCTATTATTTTGTTTCTGGCAATCTGATACAGCCATCCGGAAAAAGAATTCAACTCTCTTATTTTAAAATTTTGGATTTTCTCCCAAGCGTTTAAAAACACTTGGTGAGTGAGGTCTTCGGCTTCCTCACGATGACTGACCTTAAGATAGATAAACCGGTAAATTCTCGGTTGGTACCTATCGTAAAGTAGGCCAAAAGCCGAAGCCTCACCCTTGATGGCATCTTCGATTAATTTGTATTCACCATCTAACATAGATAACGATAAAAAGGCCGTTTAGTTTCATGTTATAGCCTTTTTAATTTTTTAAGATTATGGCACTTTCAAAGTATTTTGTAAATAAAACCCGCCTAAAAGGCGGGTTTTATGTTGAGCGGAATACCGGAATCGAACCGGCGCCCTCACCTTGGCAAGGTGACGTACTGCCACTATACTAATTCCGCGTTTAGATATATTACATAAAATTTTGTGCATCCACCAGGGATCGAACCTGGGACCGTCTCCTTAAGAGGGAGCTGCTCTACCAGCTGAGCTATGGATGCTTGCATTTTTGTGTCCTCGCCAGGAATTGAACCCGGAACCTCTTGGTTCGAAGCCAAGCGCTCTATCCAATTGAGCTACGAGGACATAATTTATTAATTGATTTTTAGTTTATAATTAAATTAAATGAAATTCAATCTTTTATCTTAATTCTTAATCATTGTCCGATTTGATAAAGTGTTTGGATTTCTAAAGCTGAAAGCGCGCGGTTGTAAACGCGGATTTGATCAACCGCGCCTTGAGCATATTCGCCTATGCTGCCTGGGCACCCACTACCATAACATCTTGCTCCTATGTAAATACCGGTACTATCTGTTTGCGGACCAGCGCTCTGAGGAGTGCCGCTTAATACATTATCAAAATAATGATAAATAGTATCGCCCTGTTTAACAATTACAAAATTATGCCAAACACCCGGCGCAACCGATAGTTCATTTGATACAACATCCGTAGAAAAGGCATAATAAGTCAATCTGTTGTTTCCCCACGAAGCGCTTCCTAAGCCGATGAGCGCCGAATAGGTTGATCTATATCCCAAGATTCTGTTAACTCGCGCAAGATCAATATCTTTCCCCCAAAAACTAACAGTCATACTTTGGCCGATATTAAAAACAAAATCATTTAAATTTCCGCTAGTAATTAATACGTAATCATCAAGGCCGTCAAAATTAATTGCCTGACCGCTTTTGCCGCCGACAAAAGAAGATTGCACTCCTCCCATTGGTATCCCGTTGTGGCCGCGAATAGAGTAATCATTAAAATCTCCGTCCAGCGGCCAATAAGCAATAAGACCGCTAGTTATACTTACTCCATTGCCAATTTCAAATCTCCAAGGGTCTAAGCCGCCGTCTTTTTGAGCTACTTCTTGAGTATATTTATTAGATAAAAGCTTAGCTGTT
>Ga0076074_107_pt1 | contig 33413 bp, 35 predicted proteins | sample RifGroC1_FD_68184 | JGI IMG/M metagenome (GOLD analysis project Ga0076074, IMG submission 68184) | Parcubacteria (Wolfebacteria) bacterium GW2011_GWC1_37_10 | reverse complement strand
ATTTCCTTGAACACCTTAACAAAAACGACGCTAAAAAATTTATTAAGGAGTGTTATCGAGCTCTAAAACCGAGAGGAATTTTGAGAATTGTCGTGCCGGATTTGGAAGCGGCTTTTAAAAAATATAAAGAAGGCAAAACAGAGGAAATGCTTGATACTTTTTTCTATACCTCGGACACTTACGATTTTCATATGCACAAATATAATTATAATTTCCAGACGCTGAAAAAACTTCTTGAAAAAACAGGTTTTGTTCAGGTGAAAAAACAAAATTACCAAAAAGGGGAATGCCCGGACATAGATTTCTTGGACATCTATCCTAATAATTCTTTATATGTTGAAACGAGAAAATAAAAAACTGAAAATCTTTATTGTCGGTGATTTCCATTCCAAAATTCATGAACAAGCGCTTTATGAGGCCTTTTTGAAATTGGGTTATGAGACGGATAAATTTTCCTGGCATGATTATTTTGGGGGTTTTTTGTTTAGGAATCCGGAAACCGAAAAACACCCGCTAAAACTTATTTATTACAAAACCCAGAATAAATTTATTTTTGGTCCGGTTGTTTGGAAAATAAACAAAGATTTAATTGCTTGCATTAAAATGGAAAAGCCAGATTTGGTTTTCATTTACAGTGGGAATTTAATTTTTACCGAAACAATTAAACAAATAAAAAAGTCCGGCGCAACGATTTTTGGCTACAATAATGACGATCCCTTCAGCAAAAAACATCCTTTCTATATGTGGCGGCATTTCTTGAAAGCTATCCTGTATTACGACCATATTTTCGCTTATCGGCAAAAAAATTTAAGTGATTATAAAAAAATCGGATATAATAGAGTTAGTTTATTAAGGGCGTATTATATTAAGGAAAGAAATTTTTTTATTGCAAATTTGCCGGCGAATAAATACGTTTGCGATGTGATTTTTGCCGGCCATTGGGAAAATGACGGCCGTGATGAATATATAAAGGCGATTATCGAAGCCGGCATAAATTTTAAATTATACGGCCCTGAATGGCGGCGCTCAAAATACTATAACTTTTTCAGAAATAAGCTCGGTTATGAAATAAACTCTTTGAAAGATGATTATAATTTATCGTTGAATAGCGCGAAAATTGCCCTTGTTTTTTTATCAAAATTAAATAATGATACCTACACGAGAAGATGTTTTGAAATTACAGCGGCCAAAACTTTTATGTTGAGTGAATACACTGATGATTTAAACAGTATATTTAAACAGGGCGAAGAAGCCGAATATTTTGGAACCAAAGAAGAAATGCTCCAGAAAATAAAATATTATCTTGAACATAATGAAGAAAGAGAAAGAATTGCTTCGGGGGGTTATCAACGGTTACTTAAAGACCGTCACGAAGTTTTAGATAGAGTAAAAGAAATTTTAAAAGTTTATCAATCTTACATCTTGCGATGAGGTAAACGTAAATTTTGAATTATGAAAATTCTTCACATTATTCCTTCGTATTTGCCGGCGAAATTGGCAAGCGGGCCAATTATACCAACGCATAATTTAAACAAAGAATTAATTAAAAGAGGCGTTGAGGTGGTTGTTTATACCGCCAATCTTGACGGCCAAGAAATTTTAAATGTCCCGCTAAATCAAGAAGTAAATATCGATGGCGTAAAGGTTTTTTATTTTCCGATAACTTTTAAGCCGTGGCAGTATTCTTTTGGTTTACATCGGGCCTTGGCAAAAAATATAAAAGATTTTGATTTAATTCATATTACCTCGGTTTTTTTATCAGCCTCAGCTTTAGGAGCTTATTACGCCAAAAAATTCAAAAAGCCCTATATTATTTCTCCTCATGGCAGTTTAATGTCAGATCCGCTCAGTCGCCATTCTCTTAAGAAAAAAATCTATCTTAATTTGATTGAAAAGAAAAATTTAAAAAATGCCGCCGCCATTCATTTCTTAATTAATCGAGAAAAAGAAGATTATTTAAAAGCCGGTTTACTTTTGAAAAAGACGATTGTTATTCCCAATTGTTTCGATTTAGAAGAATCTAGAGAAATATCGCCAAATGGTTTATTCAGAAAAAAATTTGGCATCGGCGACAATAAAAAAATAGTTTTATTCTTAGCCCGACTTCACCCCATAAAGGGTTTGGATACCTTAATTCCGGCTTTTGCGGAAGTTATTAAAAAAGAATCCAGGGCGGTTTTGGTTTTAGCTGGACCGGATGAAAATGGATATAAAAAAGAAATTATTAAAATGATAAATGATTACAATTTAACCTTTTTTGATTTTAGTTTGCATCAGTCCGCGTTAAGTCCGCGTAGGCCCGCGTCTTGTATTTTTACAGGGATGTTAATTGGAGAGAAAAAGGTCGCGGCTTTTCGAGAAAGCAATGTTTTTGTTTTGCCGTCTTATACAGAGGCTCTTCCTATGGCAACTATTGAGGCAATGTATTTTGGTTTGCCGGTAGTGATTACTGAGGGAGTTGGCATTTCGCCGAACATCGATAGAGCCGAAGCCGGTTTGGTAATTAATAAAGACGAAAAACAATTAGTCGAGGCGATTTTGAAAATTTTGGAAAATCCGCGATTAGGAAAAGAAATGGGGCAAAAAGGCAGGGAATTAGTTGAAACTGAATTTTCCAGCGAAAAAGTGGCGGGAAAATGGATTGAAGAATATAATAAAATAATAAAAAATTATAAAAAAGATGAGTAATAAGTTTTACGAACGTTATTGGGAAGGCAAAGCGGAATATCTGCCTGATTTTAAAATTAAATGGCCAAAATTGAAGAAATTTATTCCACTTGAAAAGGAAATTGTTATTGTTGATTTTGGTTGCGGTAATGGTCAGATTATTCAAGAGATAAAAAAAATTAATTTGAAAGCCGAGTATATTGGGCTGGATGTTTCTGAAACCGCTTTGAAATCAGCAAAAACAATTCTTCCTGATTGTAAATTTTATAAAATTGAAGACGGCGGAAAATTGCCATTGAAAAATAATTCTGTTGATTTTATTTTTTCATCGGAAGTGATCGAGCATATTTACGATACAGAAAACGCTTTTTCAGAGATTTCAAGAATTTTAAAACCAGGCGGGAAATTATTGCTAACAGTTCCTTGTCATGGTTTAATAAAAAATCTTTTAATTGTTTTATTTGCTTTTAATAAACATTTTAATCCAACAGGACCTCATATTAGATTTTTTTCCAAAAGAACACTTTTTTCGTTATTGAAAAAAAACGGATTTGAAATAGAAAAATATGGATTTTATGGTCGTTTTTATCCCTTATCTCATTCGATTTACATTTTAGCAAAAAAAGTTTAGGTTTTTATTATGAAAAAATCTTTAATTAGCGTTATAATTCTTACTTACAACGAAGAAATCCATATTGAGCGGCTACTGGAAAACATTGCTGATTGGGCGGATGAAGTTTTTATTGTTGATTCTTTTTCAACTGATAAAACGTTGGAAATTGCCAAAAAATACGGCTGCAAGATTTTCCAGCATAAATTTGAAAATCAGGCGCAGCAATTCAATTGGGCGTTGGATAATTTAAAAATCAAAAACGATTGGATTTTGCGGCTGGATGCCGATGAGTATCTTACGAGTGAACTTAAGGACGAAATAACTGAAAAACTTAAAAACATTCCAAAAAATATTAACGGTTTTTATATTAAAAGGCGGGTTTATTTTATGGGCCGATGGATAAAGCACGGCGCTTATTATCCAATTTGGCTTTTAAGATTATTTAAAAAAGGAAAGGCGCGCTCGGAACAAAAAACAATGGATGAACACATTGTTTTATTAGAAGGTGAGGCAGAGAAATTAAAAAATGATTTTATTGACGATAATAAGAAGAATTTGGAATGGTGGATTGCCAAACACAATAATTATTCCACAAGAGAGACGGCGGATGTGCTTGGCGGCGATTACGGGCAGGGCAAAAAGAAATTTTATTATCGGCTTCCGTTGTTTTTCCGCGCTTGCGCTTATTTTTGCTATCGTTATTTTATTCGTTTGGGATTTTTAGACGGCAAAGAAGGATTGATATTTCATTTTTTGCACGCTTTTTGGTATAGATTTTTAATCGATGCAAAAATTTACGAATATAAGAACAAAAATCAGTAAAAAATATTACTTGATTTTAAAGTTTTTTTATGGTTTAATATATTAAGTTTAAATTCTGTATTTTATATGGATGATATAAAAAGCGTCATAGAAAATAAGACAATTTTGGTGACCGGAGGCACCGGTTCTTTTGGTAATGCCGTTGTGGACAATCTTTTGCCGTTAAATCCAAAAAAAATAATTATTTTTAGCCGAGATGAGAAAAAGCAGTTTGATATGAGCAATAAATATAATAATGAGAAACTGAAATTTATTACCGGCGATGTCAGAGATCGCGATGAAATTTCTCATGCTATGTACGGCGTTGATTTTGTATTTCATGCCGCTGCGTTAAAACAGGTTCCTAATTGTGAATTTTTTCCTTGGGAAGCGATTAAAACCAATACACTGGGTGCGCATAATGTAATTGATGCGGCAATTAAAAATAGTGTGAAGCGAGCTGTGTTTTTAAGCACCGATAAAGCGGTTTATCCGATTAATGCGATGGGCATGACCAAGGCTTTGATGGAAAGGATTATGATTGCCATTTCAAGAGAAAAAAGAGGAGAAACCGTTTTGTGCGGCACTCGTTATGGCAATGTGATGTATACGCGCGGATCCGTCATTCCATTTTTTATTGATTTAATGAAATTAAATGAGCCTTTGAGAATTACTGATAAAAAAATGACGCGTTTTATAATGCCATTAAGTCAGTCGGTTGATTTGGTTTTGTATGCTTTGTCAAATGGCCAAGCCGGAGATATTTATGTCAGAAAAGCGCCGGCTGCCGCTATGGGCGATTTGGCTCAAGCAATGGCAGAGCTTTTTAATTATGACAAAGGAATAAAAGAAGTCGGCATTCGGCCGGGCGAAAAAATGCACGAAACATTAATTTCCAGCGAAGAAATAATAAGAACTGTTGATTGCGGCAATTATTACAAGATAATGCCTGAAGCTCCTAATATGGATTATCGGGAGTATTACTTAGGGGATAAACATTCTAAGAATAAATTGTTAAGCGAAGGTTATACTTCTGCGAATACAAAAAGACTTTCTGTGGCGGAAATAAAAGAACTTTTACTTTCTCTTAATGAGATAAAAGAAGAATTAAAGAATTTTCGAAAATAAGTATGAAAATAGGCATTACCGGCAGTCAGGGGTTTATTGGCAGCCATTTGACTCAAGAGTTAAAATTTCAAGGCCACAAATTGTCTTTTTTTGATTTGCCGGAAAATGATTTATTGAAACAGGGAAAGGATCTTGAAAATTTTGTTAAGGATAACGATGTAATTATTCATACGGCGGCTGTAAATAGGGGAACAGATGAGGAAATTATTGCTGGCAGTGTTGTCGCTGTTTATAATTTAATTTCAGCAATTAAAAAATTAAAAAAACGGCCAAAGCTTATATTTTTATCTTCAATTCAAGCAGAAACAGATACTTTGTACGGGATGGCAAAAAAAATGGCGGAAATTATACTGGAAGATTTTTCCAAAAAGAATAAAGCGCCGGTTTCAATTTTTCGCTTAACCAATGTTTTTGGCGAAGGATGCAGGCCGTTTTATAATTCCGTGATTGCCACTTTTTGTTATCAAGTTGCTAATAATCAAGATTTGAAAATAAACGGAAATAGCAAGTTTAAATTTATTTATATTGGTGATCTTATTAAAATTATAAATAAAGAATTAAAAATTGAAAGAAAAAACAATTTTTATCTTAAAAAGGTATCATCTGTAAATGAAGTATCAATTTCGGATTTGGCAAGAATCATACAGAGTTTCAAAAATAAACCGAAATTAAAATCAAAATTTCATAAAATTTTATACAAAACTTATTTATCATATAAAAATGGAAAATAAAAAGTTAGAAATTAAAAGCGATGAAAGAGGTAATTTTATCGAAGTTTTTAAAATTCCTGATTTCGGGCAGGTTTCTGTTTCCACTACTAAACCAGGAGTGGTAAGAGGCAACCATTATCATAAACGAAAAAGGGAAATTTTTTGTATTATAGAAGGTGAAGCGAAAATTCGTCAAAGAAATTTAGAAACTAATGAAATTGAAGAAAAAGTCGTTTTTGGAAATGTGCCGGAATTGGTTGAAATGAAGCTAAATTGGACGCATAATATACAAAATATTGGCAAGGGAGAAATGAAACTTTTAATTTGGGTTAGTGAAATATTTAATCCAGATGACCAAGATACTTTTTATGAAGAAGTTTGATGTCAAAAAAATTAAAATAATGACAATTTTCGGCACACGGCCAGAGATTATTCGTTTGTCGCGTGTTTTTGCTAAGCTGGATCAATATGTGAATCATATTATGGTTCATACTGGTCAAAGCTATGATTATGAAATGAATCAAGTGTTTTTTGATGATTTAAAAATCAGAAAACCGGATTATTTTTTGGAGGTAAAATCAGAAACATTAGGCAGTCAGATCGCTAAAATTATAGAAAAAAGTGAAGAGTTTTTAAAAAAGGAAATGCCGGATGCTGTTTTGATTTTAGGGGATACCAATAGTTCTTTAGCTGCTGTTATTGCCAAAAGAATGAGAATCCCGATTTTTCATATGGAAGCCGGTAATCGTTCTTTTGATGAAAATCTTCCAGAGGAAATTAATCGCCGGATAGTTGACCATATCAGCGATATTAATTTGCCTTACAGCGAAAATGCGCGGCTTTATCTTATAAGAGAAGGAATCCACCCAGGGACTATTTTTGTGACTGGTTCGCCGATGGCGGAAGTTTGGGAATATTATAAAAAAGAAGCTGAACAGTCGCAAATTTTAAAGAAATTAAATCTTGAAAAAAATAAATATTTTGTGGCGAGCATTCATCGAGAAGAAAATGTTGATAATAAGGAATCTCTTGAAAAATTAGTTGATTCATTAAACGCAATCGCAGAAATTTATAAAATGCCGATTATTATGAGCACTCATCCCCGCACCGCCAAGCGCCTTGAAGAATATAAGTTAAAAGCTAACGAGTTGGTTAATTTTCATAAGCCAATAGGTTATTTCGATTATAATAATCTTCAATTGAACGCTTTTTGCGTTTTATCAGATAGCGGCACGATTTTAGAAGAATCTTCAATTATGGGATTTCCTGCCATTCAAATGAGAGTTAGTTCGGAGCGGCCGGAAGGTTTTGATGAGGGAGTTTTGATTTTGTCGGGGTTAGATAAAGACATAGTTTTACAAGCAGTTGATATTACAATTAAACAAGTGGAAGCAGGAGAAAAATTTAATACTCCAAAGAGTTATAGTGATATTAATGTTTCCGGAAAAGTTTTGCGATTGATTGTTGGACTCACGAAAATTGTAAAGAATCGCAGAACTTTAAATTAAAATAAAATTTCATGAAAATTTTAATTGTTGCCGATGTTTACCCGCCGGAAGTCTCTTCGGCAGCTAATCTAATGAAAGAGTTGGCGGAGGGCCTTAAAAAAAAGGGTCATAATGTTTGGGTTGCCACCACTTATCCGAAATATTATTTGCCCAAAGAATTGGAAGGCCAAAAATTTGAATTATTTTCTGATGAAAACGGCATTAAAGTCATCAGAGTCAAAACTACTCCTTTAAAAAAGGTTAATTTTATCATTAGGGGCGTTTCGCAGCTTTTTCTGCCTTTTTTATTTTTCTTTAAAATAAAAAAATATATCCACGAGAAATTGGACGTTGCGATTGTTTATAGTCCGCCCTTGCCATTGGCTTTGACTGGCGGGATGATTAAGCGTTATTATAAAGCGAAATTTATTTTAAGCATTCAGGATATTTTTCCGCAAAATGCCATTGACTTGGGAATTTTAAGCGGCTGGAAATACAAGCCGGTTATTTGGTTTTTTGAATGGCTGGAGAAAAAAATTTACAAAGAAGCCGATAAAATCACTTTTCATTCCGATGGGGGAAGGAAATTTTTAATTGAAAAAAAAGGAGTGCCGGCGGAAAAAATAATTACGCTTCATAATTGGATTGATATTGAGCCGTTTAAAAATCTTTCCCAAAATATTTCTTTCAGGAAAAAATTCGGGCTTAACGGAAAATTTGTTTTTGTTTTTGGAGGGATTATGGGGCCGGCGCAGGGGTTGGAATTTATGGTTAGGGTTGCTAAAAATGTTTCTGATTTGAAAGATTTGGTTTTTTTGCTTGTGGGTGACGGGACTGAAAAGCCAAAAATTGAAAAAGAAATAAATGATTTGAACGTTAAAAACGTAATTATCAAACCGTTCGTTTCAAAAGAGGAATATCCTTATCTTGTCAAAGATTTTGACGTTGGTTTTGTTTGCTTGAGCGGTAATAATAAAACGTCTTTTGTGCCCGGAAAAATTCTGGGGTATATGGCGGCCGGCAAGCCAATTCTCGCTTTTTTAAATAAAGAGAGCGATGGTTTTGTCGCGCTGAAAGAAGCAAATTGCGGATATGCCGTAAATGCCGATAATTTAGAAGAAGCCGAGAAAATAACGCGCAAGATTTATGCGGAAAAAGATAAGCTGAAAGAAATGGGAGAAAACGGATTTAAATACGCTTCTGATAATTTAACCGTTGGCGCGGTTGTTGAAAAATTAGAAAAATCATTTACTTAATTTTTCACTTTTTCAAACAATACTTTTATTTCATTTATGATTTCTTCTTTTAATATATATAGGATTCCAAAATAAACTCCGGCGGAGAGCGCGATATTAATAAGGACATTTAAGTTTAATTTATTTAAAAGGAAACTCACAGCGCCCATAATAATCGCCGCCGCGATTATTTTTTTTAAATAGTGGAGAGTATGGAAATTGCTGATTTTTTTAATTTTTATCCAAATCGGCGCGTAATACATAAATTGAGAAATTAAAGTGGCGATTGCCGAGCCGGCGATGCCGAAAGAAGGGATAAGCAGGGTATTAAAAACCACATTGCTTAAAGAGCCGATAGCCACATATTTGACAAGGCGTTTCTGTTGGTTATGAGCCATTATTAAATTGTTTAAAATAGCGGCCGGAAAATTAATAATCAAGGTGATTATTAATATTTGAAACGAAAGAGACGCCGGCAAATATTCCTTGCCAAAAATAAATTCAATAAGCGGAGCGCTTAAAATAACGCCGCCAATCGTCAGAGGAACAGCGATAAGATATGAAATCGTCACTGATTTTTCATTAATAGTTTTTAATTTATCAAATTCATTTTGTTTTACAAAGCGCGCCATTGCCGGAAAAATCGCGCTGCTAAGAATTACCGGTAAAGTAAAAAGAATTTGGATAACGCGCAGGCTGGCCGAATAATGGCCGATTTCTTCGGCCGTGCGCCACCAGCCAAGCATAACGATATCAATGTTAACCATAAAAATGCCAAAAAGTCCCGCAAAAGCCAATGGCCAGCAGTTATGGAAAAATTCACTGATTATTTTTTTATCAAAATTTTTAAATATTCCAAATATATAATCTTTGACAAAATAAAAAGAGACAATGCTTAAAACCGCGACACTGCTGATATAAGCAAATAATAAACTGCCAGCGGTCTGATAAAAATTTAAGATAATAAAACCGACAATTGCAATGGTTGTGTTCATAACCACAACCAAAAGCGCTTCCTTTTCCATTTTTTCAATGCCTCTAAAATAGGCAAAAGTGAAATCTCTTAAATTGTCAAAAATAACCAGCAGGGCGACAAAAGGCAGAAGGGCAACGGCTTCTTTAATGTTTGAAAATTTTGGAGCGATAAAAATTATTAAAGCCGCGGTAATTGTCAGTAAAAAAAATTTAATCCACAAAGCGTTGGCAAAATATGATGCCCGTTTTTCCGGATGGCCGGCTATTTCGCGCGTCATTAAAGGACCGACTCCCAAATCCGCGAAAATGGTGAAAAATCCCGCTAATCCCAAGACATATGAAAAAACTCCGTAATGCGCCGCTCCCAAAATTCGCGCCGCGTAAATTATAATAACCGCTCTGATTAAACGGCTGCCGATTTGGCCGACGCTTAGCCAAAAAACGTTTTTAACCACGGTCTGGCGAAGGCCGCGATTTTGAAAAAGGAGATCTTTTAATCGGGAAATCATTGATGAGAAATAAAAATATATTTAATGGTTTTTAATATTATCAGAAAATCCAAGAAAAGCGAGCGGTTTTTGACGTAGTAAATGTCATATTGGAGTTTTTCCTGCGCTTCTTCCAAAGAAGAGCTGGGCTTGTAATTCAATTGGGCCCAGCCAGTGAGTCCGGGCTTGATAATATGGCGGATTTCATAATAGGGCAATTGGCTGTAATGTTTTGCCAGCTCCGAGCGTTCTGGTCTGGGACCGATTAAAGAAATACTGCCTTTAAGGATATTATAAAGCTGGGGAATTTCGTCTAAATGAGTATAGCGAAGGATTTTGCCAACAAAGGTCAGGCGAACATCTTTTTCCGCTGTCCACAGGGGACCGCTGTGATTGATTTTCATAGTGCGGAATTTGTATAAAATAAACGGTTTGTCATTTTTGCCGATTCTTTCTTGTTTATAAATTATCGGGCCTGAAGAGGTGAATTTAATTAGAAAGGCAATACCAATAGTAAGCGGCAAAAAGATGATATTGAGAATAAGACTAAGAACAATATCAAGAAATCTTTTTGCGATTTCATAGAGTTTGCGGCTGGTTGTTATTTGTTCGATAAACCAAGTTTCTTCAAGTTCTTTGAGCGGAACTTTTTGAAAAAGAAGCTCGTAGAAATCAGCGAGGTCAATAATTTGGATTCCCAAAGGAAGCAAGCGATAAATAATTTTGGCAGCAGAAGAATCTTTTTTAATATGGCTTTCAGTAATGATTGTTTCAATTTTATTATCGATGATATTGGCGGAAAGCTCTGGAAATTTTTTCTCGGAAAGCGGTTCTTTTATCCAAAGTTTGATATTGTAGCCGGTTTGGGGATTATTTTTAAGGTGTTCAATTATAAAAGAAATTATTGGCGAGGCGCCGATAATTAAAACTTGCTTTTGAATGCCTTTGGCAATAAAAAATTTTGATAGAATTATTCTCCAAAAATAACCGCCAACTCCAAAAATTAAACTGAAAATTAAGAGATTGGTTTTTGGAGTTAGTTGGAAAAACGGTTCAAAGGCGTAGAAAGCGGCAACCGAAAGAAAAATATTTATAGCTATGGAAATGGAAAATATGCGGGCAGTTTCCAGATTGTTTTTAAGAAATTTATCGGAATAAAGGTCAGAAAGGTAAAGGATTAAAATCCAAAGAATAAAAATGACGGAAAACGGTTTTAAATGCGCGCCGAAAGAATCGTAAAAATTAGCTTGGCCGTAGCGGATTAAGAGAGTAAGAGTAAGCGAGCCGTAAAGGATGGCAATATCTCCGAGGAAAATCAAAGTTATTTTCAGCTTTTTGGAAAACATCAGAATTATAATAGCATTAAGTTCTTTAGTTGACAAAGATTATAACTCGTGTATAATGAAAAAAGTTTAGTAGACGACAAAATTGGTAATTTTTTAATATAAGCGCCATTTTGCCAAAAAGCTAAACGTAAAGGGACGTTTAAATTAAGTTAGCAAAATGGCTTACGATAATAATTTCCAGCGGAAGATGTATCAGGGCAATTGGCAGTGTTCAAAGTGCCAAGCGGCAATTACAGAACTTCCTTTTGAACCTGATCAAAACCGCTTGGGCCAGCTTTTGTGCCGTGAATGTCACAGAGAAAGAGTAAAATCTTTTGGTGGCGGCCGAGGCAGGTTCCAGAGATAATTCTCTCAAAATCCCGCCAGTTTTAAAACTTGGCGGGATTTTGTTTTGAAATAATTTGTTATATAATTTATTAAAAGGTCGCCTCAATTTTATTTTTTTATAATTATGAAGTGGTTAAATTGGGTTAATTTAGTTTTGGGGGTTTGGATTATAATTTCTCCGTGGGTTCTTGATTTCGCGCCCTATACTCCGGCTCTTTGGAGCAACTTGGTGGCGGGAATATTGATATTGGTTTTTGCTTTGTGGCAATTATTTGGCAGCGATATGGGCAGCGGCTCTTCTGGTCCGACAATGACGCAATAACAATTAATTCTATCTTGTCTCCTCCTTCTTTTGATTTAGGGAGGAGAAAAGATGGAAGTTAATTTTGACAATCGAAGTTTTAAAATCTATTATTTTATTATGGTTAAAATTTATACAACAACGACTTGTCCTTACTGCGTGATGGCAAAGGATTATTTTAAAAAAATCGGAATTCAATACGAGGAATTCAATGTGGCGGAAGATGAAAAAGCAAGGGAAGAATTGGTGAGAAAATCGCATCAAATGGGCGTGCCGGTGATTGATATTGATGGCACGATTATAGTGGGCTTTAACCGGGCGGAGATAGACAGAGCGTTGGGAAAATAACTTTTAGCTTCATTAGCTTTTTAGGTTTAATTATCAACAAGCTAACAAGCTAATAAACTAATAAGCTAATGTTGTACGATTTAATAATTATCGGCGGTGGGCCGGCTGGAGTTGCGGCGGGAATTTACGCCAGCAGAAAAAAATTAAAAACATTGTTAATTACCGAAAGCATCGGCGGACAGCCGGTGATTGCGGGCACTATTAATAATTTTATCGGATTTAAATCAATCAGCGGAATAGAACTGAAAAATATTTTTGAAGAACATTTGCATTTTCAGGGAGGAGTTGATTTAAAAGAAGGATTAAGAGTGGAAAAAATCGTGAAAAAAGATGGCGGTTTTTTAATTTCTGCGAACAATGGAGAATCTTTTGAAACAAAGGTTGTTTTAATCGCCGTTGGCAGCAGTCCAAAGAGATTGAATATTCCGGGCGAGGAAAAATTTGAAGGCAAGGGGGTTTTTTATTGTTCGATTTGCGACGCGCCACTGATGAAAGATAAGGTTGCGGCAGTGATTGGAGGGGGAAACTCCGGATATTATTCAGTGCTTGACCTTTTGCCTTATGCTTCAAAAATTTATGTTCTAGAGTACGGCGATTCTTTAAGAGCTGATCCGGTTTATCAAGATAAAGCCAATGCTTCCGGCAAGGTGGAGGTGATTACCATGGCAGCCGTAAAAGAGATTTTGGGAGATGATTTTGTCAGAGGATTAAAGTATGAAGACAGGAAGAGTGGAGAATTAAGGGAATTGAAACTGGATGGAGTTTTTGTGGCGATTGGATACCAATCAAACAGCGGATTGGCAAAAAATTTGGTGGAAATAAACCAGTGGGGCAAAATTGTTGTTAATCATCAGTCGCAGACGACTTCGCTTGAAGGCGTTTGGGCGGCCGGCGATGTGACTGACGTTTTTTATAATCAAATCAATATTGCCGTTGGCGACGCCGTGAAGGCAGTATTAAATATCTACGATTATTTAAATAGAAAATAACCTAGAAATGCGTAATGCCTTGACGGCCATAGCGTTTTTATCGGGATTAGCTTTAGCAAGCGGAATTTATTTTGGTTTAAAAATTGATATTGATAAACTTTTGGGATTAATTGGGAATAAAGACAATAATTTTCAATATGCCGGAAAAATAATTTTGGAAGAAAATTTTGACAAAGAGGCAAAAAGCAAAACAGCCGGAAATAAAGAAGAAAAAACCCAAATAACTCCAACAAAAAAATCAAAAAAGAAAATAGAGCAAAAAGTTGCGGTCTTGGCAAAGGATTTAAATAAAAATTCAAGTCAAGTTAATAATTCTAATTATTCATCTTCTGTATCAATTCAGGCAGCGGCGAAGGCAGTTATAACTACAGCTACAATAAATGTTGCGGCTGAGGGGAATGAGCCGATAAATCAAAGCAGCGTTGCTGAAACTTTAAGCGCGCAAACTGAAAATAATTCCTTACAACAAGAAGTAAATGTTTCTATCAATCATATTTTAATCAGCGAGGTGATGGTTGGTATAGACGGAAATTCAGCTTACGAATTTATTGAGCTTTATAATCCAACGGCAAGCGCTATTGATTTAACCAATTGGACAATCAAAAAAATAAGTTCAACTGGCAGCGAATCTTCTTTATTAGTTGCTTTAAGATTAGAAGGAAAGATTATCGGCGCGGGAAAATATTTTTTAGCGGCCAATGAAGGAGGATACAGCGGACAGGTGGCGGCTGACGTTTTTTGGGCGACTTCCAACACTTTGGCTTACAGCAATAACGCCATTATTTTATACAATGGCAATAGCGAAAAAGTTGAAGAGATAAGCTGGCAAGAGATTCCAAAAGGACAGAGTTTTGTCAGGCAATCTTGGGACAGCAGCCAATTTATTCTTAGTTCTCCAACGCCGCAAAATTCTGATTATTAGAACAAAAGTGCTATAATTAATTAGGATATGAACTATTTATTGTTTTTGGTAATTTTAGGCAGTTTTATTTTTTTCTTATGGGGTTTTGGCCGGTTTGGAAAGATGAGCGGGTTGATTGAAAAAAGAAAAGAAGCGCAATATCTTAAAGAAAAAAGAAAATATCAAATCATAAAACTTTTGAGAGAGAAGAAGGAAATTAGCAATAATGACGCGGAAAAATTATTAAATGTTTCTGACGCTACAGTAACTAGATATCTTGATGAATTGGAGAAAAAAGGATTGATTGAAGCTTTTGGCAGCACAAGAGGCGTAAAATACAGATTTAAAAAATCTCAAAACAATAGTTGAGCCGATTTTCAGAATAACCGCGCCAAATATAGTCAAAAATCGGCTCAATCGTTGTTTTTATTTAAATAAAAAGCGGCCTGGATATAAGGCCGCTTTATTTTGCTTTTGTTACGCTTATAGATCTAGATCCTCGACTAGGCTTTTAATCTTGGAGATTTCCTTTCCGTATTCTTCCAAAACAGCTTTTTCAACGAGATTGCGCGTTTCTTGGTTTAGGGGAGAGACAATCTCCCTGTAATCACCAGGCCTTATTTGTTTAGAAGGCATAGAAACAAAGAGGCGGTTGTTTCCTTTAATTACTTTCAAATCTCTTATTTTAAAGCAGTTGTCTATTTCTATGGTTGCGAAGGCTTTAAGCCTGTTGTCTTCTCCTCCGTTTTTGTTGATTATTACCGTAGTCTGAGTGATTTCCACGATGATGTCCCTCCTTGAGTTGGATTGTTTTATTTTTTAAAATTTATGCTGATGTTAAATTAGCATTATATTGATTTTAGTGTCAAGGGAAGGCATTATAAATTAATGGTTGTTATTCTTCATAATATCCGCAGTTTGTATAATGTCGGGTCGATTTTTAGAACAGCTGATGCGGCGGGAGTTTCTAAAATATATCTTTGCGGCATTACGCCAAAACCGATAGATGTTTTTGGCCGGCCGAGAGCGCAATTGGTTAAAGTTTCTTTGGGCGCGGAACACTATGTAGAATGGGAAAAGGTGAAAGTAGTAAGCAAATTAATTGATAAGCTAAAAAAACAGAAATATAAAATTTTCGCGATTGAACAAAATAAAAAATCAATCCCATATTTTAAAGTTCCTAAATCCTATATTCTAAATTCTAAATTCTGTTTGATTTTAGGAAGTGAAGTAAAAGGTCTGCCACCGGCAATTTTAAACCGCGTTGATAAAATTTTGGAAATTTCAATGAAAGGCAAAAAAGAGTCGCTTAATGTTGGAGTGGCGTTTGGAATCACAATATTTCATTTAATAAATTCATGAGATATTTTTATTTTTCAATTTTTTTCGTAATTTTATTATTGATTTTCGGGTTATTATTTTATTTCAACCGGCAGTTTCTTAAATTTTCGGAGAATGCCATTTCCGCAGATTTGCAAGCTAATTTATTGGCTATCAAAGATAATGAAATAAGAATTAAAAATAATTTATCTGAAGAAAAACCGATTAATCTTTTATTCGTCGGAGACATTATGTTGGACAGGGGAGTTGGGTCGGTGGTTAGTAATTACAATAATTACAGATATCCCTTTTTAAAAACATTTGAAATATTGGAAACCGCCGATTTAACTTTCGGCAATTTAGAAGGGTCAATATCAAAAAATGGTAAAAAGCAGGGAAGCATTTATTCTTTTCGCTTTGACCCAGTGGCGCTTGAAGGACTAAAATTCGCCGGTTTTGATGTTTTATCTCTGGCTAATAATCATATTTTGGATTATGGCCGGGAAGCGATGGAAAACACCATTTCAATTTTAAAAGAGAATAATATTGTTCCAATTGGAGCCGGGAAAAATCAATTCGAGGCGAATAATCCAATTATCAGCGAAATAAACAATACAAAAATCGCTTTTTTGGCTTACGCGGATATGAATCCAAAAGGATTTGAAGCCGGAGAAAATTATTCGGGAATCAGTTCTTTTGAATTAGAACAAGTGATAAATAAGATTAAAGAAATTAAAACTTTGGGAGTGGCCGATATTGTCATAATTTCTTTCCATTGGGGGGAAGAATATGAAAATCGTTCTAACAAAAATCAACAAAAATTAGGCCGCGCCTTGGCAGAAGCCGGAGCTGATTTAATTATCGGGCACCATCCTCACGTGGTTCAGGAAGTTGAACTTTATCCTTCTTCGCCGTCAGCGGCTTCGGAAGGACGAAGTAAAAACAGCTGGATTGCCTATTCTTTGGGAAATTTCATTTTTGACCAGAATTTTTCCAAAGAGACGATGAAAGGATTAATGATTAAAGCAAAAATTCAAAACAAAAAAATCGTTGAAATTGAACCGATTGAAATAAAAATAAACGATTCTTTCCAGCCGGAAGCAATTAGTTTATAATTTTATTATGCTTATTTATATCGGAGCAGATCATAGAGGATTTAAATTAAAAGAATCTTTGGAGAAATATTTGAAGAATCAAGGATACGAAATTATTGATGCGGGTAATGGAAACTTGGATAAAGGCGATGATTATCCGGATTTCGCCAAATTGGTGGCAAGGGCGATTTCTCAAGATCCAATAAACCGCCGGGGGATTTTAATTTGCGGTTCAGGCGCGGGCGTTGATATCGTGGCCAATAAATTTGATGGCGTACGTTCGGCTTTGGCGACTAATGTGGAACAAGCAAAAATGAGCCGAAGCGATGACGATACAAATATTTTGTCTTTAGCCGCGGAGTTTACAAACGAAGAAAGCGCAAAAGAAATTTTAAATGTTTGGCTAAAAACTCCTTTTTCCGGAGAAGAAAAACACAAGAGGCGGCTTGAAAAGATAAGTGAAATAGAGGAAAATAATTAGAATGAATTTTGTTCCATCAAAAGTTTTTTTTACCAAAGGAGTCGGCGCGCACAAAGAATATTTGGCTTCTTTTGAGTTGGCTTTAAGGGACGCCGGCATTCAGGCTTTTAATTTAGTTACGGTTTCTTCAATTTTTCCTCCAAATTGCAAAAAAATTTCGAGAGAAGAAGGTTTACAAATTTTAAAGCCCGGAGCAATTGTTCATTGCGTTATGGCGAGAAACGCGACTAATGAGGCAAATCGTTTGATTGCCGCTTCTGTTGGAACGGCTTTGCCTCAAGACAGTAATCAATACGGTTATCTTTCGGAGCATCATCCTTTTGGCGAGAAAGCCGATAAAGCCGGCGAATACGCCGAAGATCTGGCGGCAACAATGTTAGCCACAACTTTAGGCATTGAATTTGATTCGAATACCGCATGGGATGAAAGGGAACAGCAATATAAAGCCTCAGGCAAAATTTTTAAAACATTTAACACAACGCAATCAGCCGAAGGGCATAAAGACGGACTTTGGACGTCGGTTGTGGCGGTAGCGGTGTTTATAATTGAATAAAAAAATATGAATAAAAAGAAAAAAATTGCAATTAATGGTTTTGGCAGAATAGGCAGATTATTTTTCAGGCAGATTATGGAAGAGCCGCAATTGGAGATTGCGGCAATTAATGATTTGGGCGATTTGGAAAATCTGGCTTATCTTTTAAAATACGATTCCGTTTATCGGCAATTTCCGGGCGAGATTTCAATAAAAAAAGACGACGATAAAAGTTATTTTATTGTTGATGGCCGAGAAATTTTATTTATTTCCGAAAAAGATTCGGCAAATCTTCCTTGGAAAGAGTTGGGTATTGATATTGTTGTTGAATCAACCGGCGTTTATGAAACTTATGAGAAATCCAAGGCGCATTTGGAGGCCGGAGCCAAGAGAGTGGTAATGACTGCGCCCGCAAAAGACAGCGATTCTGATTTGGGGAAGACAGTGCTTATGGGAATGAATGAAAATGATTTGGCAAAATGCCAAATTTCTTCCAATGCTTCTTGCACGACCAATGCTGCTTCGCCGGTGATCGCGGTTTTGAGCGAAAAACCGGGAATTCTAAAAGCGGTTTTAAATACTGTTCACGCTTATACCAACACTCAGACAATCGTTGACTGCGCGGTAAAAGGGTCGGATTTCAGAAGAGGCAGAGCCGGAGCGCAAAATATTATTCCTTCAACCACCGGAGCGGCTATTTCTGTTTCTCGCGTTTTGCCGGAACTTTCAGGCAAATTTGACGGCATTGCCATACGAGTTCCTTTGGTGGCCGGTTCAATTGCGGATATTACTTTTGTCAGCAAGAGAAAGACTTCTGTTGAAGAAATAAATAACATTTTGAAAGAAGCGGCTTCCAGCCAGCGCTGGAGCGGAATTTTAAAAGTAATCGACGAGCAAGTGGTCTCAAGCGATATTATCGGAGAGCCGTACGGCGCCATTGTCGACTTGAAATTCACCAAAGTTGTTGACGGAGATTTGGTAAAGGTTTTGAGCTGGTATGATAACGAATGGGGATATTGTTCGACTCTGGTAAAACATGTTTTGAAAGTTGCGGAGAATTTGTAATTTTTATGAAAATAATCCCTGCTGTCAATGAAGTTGATTTTTCAAAAATAAAAGAAAAAATCGAAAAAGCCGCTGAATTTTTTCCGTCAGCCGAAGGATGGATTCAAATAGACATTGCTGACGGAAAATTTACTCCTCATAAAACATGGAATAACCCGCGCGCGTTGCGCGAATTAAGAATTCAGAATTCAGAATTAAGAAAATTGAATTTAGAAATTCATTTAATGGTGGAAAATGCGGAAGAGGTTGTTGACGATTGGATTAAGGCTGGAGCCAAAAGAATTATCGTCCATCATGAATCCGTTATGGCTTTAGCGAAAAAATCTTCCGATAATAATGAAATAGATATTTTGAATTTTATTTTGTCAAAATGCGAAGCCAATAATGTTGAATTCGGATTAGCGATTAATCCCGATACGGCGGTTGAAGAATTATTGCCTCATGTTGATAAAATCGGGTTCATCCAGATTTTGGCGGTTAATCCCGGTTTAGCCGGCCAGCAATTTAAGGCGGAAACGCTAAAGAAAATAAAATTTTTAAAGGAAAATCCTTATACTGAAATAGTGGTGGAAGTTGACGGCGGAATAAATTCGGAAATCGCCAAGTTGTGCAAAGAAGCCGGAGCCGATATTTTGGTTTCTGCATCATATATTTGGAACAGCAAAAATCCGAAGGAAGCTTTTGAAGAATTATCCAGAATTTAAATTTATGCCGATTTTTGATAGAATAAAAGATAATGGAAATTTTACACGAAAAGAAGATTAAATTTTTAGAGACAACGGCTAATTTGGTCCGCCAAGACATTATTGAAATGCTGGTTGAGGCAGGGTCGGGACACTCGGCCGGGCCATTGGGCATGGCGGATATTTTTACGGCTTTATATTTTCATATTTTAAACCATAATCCCAAAAAACCTGATTGGCCAGAGAGAGATAGATTAGTGCTTTCTAATGGGCATATTTGTCCGGTTTTATACGCGGCAATGGCGCGGGCGGGATATTTTCCAATTGAAGAATTAAAAACTTTAAGAAAATTAAATACTCGGTTGCAAGGCCATCCGCATCGGGGAACTTTGCCTGGCATTGAGACGACTTCCGGGCCTTTGGGTTCTGGTTTGTCGCAGGCAGCGGGCATTTCTTTAGCGAGCAGATTAGATAAGAAAAAATATACTGTTTATTGTTTAATGTCAGACGGCGAGCACGATGCCGGAAATGTTTGGGAAGCGGCGATGTTTGCCGGAAAATATCGATTAAGCAATATTACAGCCATAATTGACAGAAACAATATCCAAATCGACGGATTTACCGAAGATGTGATGCCACTGCAATGAAGCCAAAGCAGTGTTTGAGAAACCAAGCGTAATTATCGCCCATACAATCCCGGGCAAAGGAGTTGATTTTATGGAATTTGATTTCAATTGGCACGGCAAGCCGCCGAATAAAGAAGAAGCCCACAAAGCGTTGCATCAATTAAGGACATTGGGCGGGAAAATAAAATCGGAACATGAATAAAATAGTAAAAAATAATTAAAAATAAATGCTATCACTAGTGATAGTAAGAAAAAAATGATTAATAAAAGCGCAAAATTAAATCCAAAAATTTTTGAAAGCGATGTTGAGCAAAAGCCGACACGGGACGGCTATGGAAATGGGTTGGTAGAACTTGGCGAGAAAAATCCAAATGTGGTTGTTTTGTGCGCGGATTTGGCCGAATCAACCAGAAGTCTTTGGTTTAAGGAAAAATTTCCGGAGAGATTTATTGAAATGGGCGTGGCAGAGCAAAATATGGCGGCCATTGCAGCGGGACTCGGCGTTTCCGGAAAAATTCCATATATATCTTCTTACGCGGTTTTTTCTCCGGGCAGAAACTGGGAGCAAATTAGAACCACCTGCGCTTATAATAATTCCAACGTGAAAATTGCCGGAGCGCATGCCGGAGTTTCGGTTGGCCCTGATGGTGCGACTCATCAGGCAATAGAAGACATTGCGACAATGAGAGTAATTCCCAATATGAAAGTTTTCGTTCCTTGTGATGCGATTGAGGCAAAAAAAGCGACAATCGCGGCGGCAAAAATCTGGGGGCCGGTTTATTTAAGGTTTGCCAGAGAAAAAACTCCTGTAATAACCACGGAAAATACTCCTTTTAATCCGGGCAAGGCGGAAATTTTCTGGGAAGGAGGAAAACCTCAAGCAGTAATTATCGCCTCTGGGCCGGTTTTATATAATGCCTTGATGGCGGCTCAGGAATTGGAAAAAGAAAAAATTGGCACTATTGTTTTAAATAATCACACAATCAAGCCGATTGACGAGAAAACAATTGTTGAAGCGGCAAAAAAATGCGGAGCAGTAGTTACGGTTGAAGAGCATAATATTGTTGGCGGATTAGGCGGAGCAGTGTCTGAAGTTTTAGCGAAAAATTGTCCTGTGCCGATGGAATTTGTAGGAATGAATGATTGTTTTGGAGAAAGCGGTTTGCCGGAAGAACTTATTGAAAAATACGCAATGGGAGCAAAAAGTATTAAAAAAGCAGTAGAGAAAGCTATTAAACGGAGGTAAATATTTTATATAGGAAATAATTAGATGGGAAATAATAGCAAAAATGGGTTTACTCTTTTAGAATTGCTGATTGTTATCGGCATTTTGGCAATTTTATCGACAACAGTTATTTTAGTGATCAATCCATTGGAATTATTGGATCAGACAAGGGATTCCAAAAGGATTACCGAGTTAAAAAATATCAATTCTGCTTTAAATTTGTATCTTTTAGACGGAGGATCATCTTTTGGGGCTACCAGCACTGTTTATGCTTCCTTGCCGGATAATTCGGCAAATTGCTCTAGTTATGTTTTGCCTAATTTGCCAAGCGGATGGTCTTATAGTTGCAAAAATCAGCAGAATTATAAAAAAGTTGACGGCAATGGCTGGATACCGATTGATTTAAGTTCTATTTTCAGCGGTTCGCCGCTTTCTATTCTTCCAACTGATCCTGTAAATGACCAAAATTATTATTATACTTTCGTGACTGGAAATTCTTGGGAATTAACCGCAAGGCTCAAATCAGCTCTCTATGGATTTGGCGGGGGTATGGATCATGTAGTTTCTGATGGCGGTGATGATTTTACCCGCTATGAACAAGGCACGAATTTGCAATCAAATCCCCATTCATTTGAATTTGCTGCATTCACCACTTCAACTGATAATAGTCAGAAGCCGGGCTGGTATCACTTTTTTGGAGCAGGCACGGTTTCTGCTTTAGTTGATGTAGGCGACTCTAATTTTCTTCGAGCTGATGGCTTTGTTTGGTATATTTGGCAGGAAAATATTCCATATGATCCAAATGTTTTGTATGAGACTAAATGCCGCGTGAAGCAAGTAGTAGATAATCTTACTCCGAAAGAAATTTATTGCGGTTGGGTTGGAGTTGCTGCTGATGGCACGACATTAGTAAATTCTTCAGGAGCAAACGCATATACTGGGCAACATCATCATGTGGCTTTTGCCCAAACTTTGGCAGCTGGCCCCTTACCCGTATACACTACTTTTATTGGCTATACCAAGGGCCATGGATCGCCTAATGGAACACTTATAGCGTGCCCAGATCCTAATTCTCCTTGTTCGATGCATGCAAATGTTAAATTTATCCGGCCGTTCTTTATTTTAAATTTTAACGGAGGGACCGGCATTGCCGATATTGATTTTATAACTTCTCAGAGGCGCTAAAAATTTAGGGAAATTAATTTTATAATATAGGTTGTTTGATAGATAATTAGTCTGTATAATAATTTTATGTTTGATGTCATAACTATTGGCACAGCTACCAGAGATGTTTTTTTAACCAGTCCGTTTTTCAGGACAATAAAAGACCCGAAACACTTAAAAAAAAATGGATTTTTAACTGGTGAGGCCCAATGTTTTGCTTTGGGCGGCAAGATTGAAATTGACAAACCGATTTTTACCACTGGAGGCGGCGCGACAAACGCGGCGGTAACTTTTTCGCGTCAAGGGCTAAAAACCGCTGCTTTGGTTAAGTTGGGAAACGACGGAGCTGGCAATGAAATTATTGAAGAATTAGCGCAAGAGAAAATAAAGCCGTTAGCGATAAAGGAAGCGGAAATAAGCACGGCTTATTCAACTATTCTTTTGTCGCCAACCGGCGAGCGGACGATTTTAGTTTATCGCGGAGCTTCGGAAAATTTAATGTCAGAAGAAATTCCTTTTGCGGAATTAGAATCAAAATGGGCTTATGTTTCGCCCGGAAAAATTTCTTTAACGACAATGAACAGAATTTTTGATTATCTTTTCCCCAAAACGCTGATTGCTTTTAATCCTTCCAAACATTTTATTGAAATGGGCATGGAAAAATTAAAGCCGCTTTTGTCGAAAACAAAAGCTTTTATTTTAAATCGCGAAGAGGCTTCGCATTTGACCGGTATTGATTACAATAAGGAAAAAGAGATTTTTAAGGAATTAGACAATTTGATTGCTGGCATTGCAGTGATGACTGACGGGCCAAACGGAGTTTTAGTTTCCGATAGCCACAAGATTTATAAAGCAAGGATTTTCGGAGAAAAAAAATTAATTGATCGCACCGGTGCCGGCGATGCTTTTGGTTCGGGATTTGTGGCCGGCCTTATTCATCGGGACGAAGAATGTAAAAAAGGGCTTTGTTTGATTGATAATATTGAATACGCAATCAGGTTAGGTTCAGCGAACGCTACATCGGTGATTGAACAGATTGGCGCAAAAGCGGGAATTTTAAGCAGAAAAGAGTTTGAGGATTCAAGCCGCTTCGAAAAATTAAAAATTGAACAAATTAAAATTTAAATAGAATATGAAATCATACGAAAAAATCGCAAGCATATTAAGGACAGACAAAGATAATATCAGAAAAATTGAAGAAAGATTTAGCGAAGTGACGGGGAAGAAATATATAATGGATAAAATTATCGAAGATAATGAGTTTATGGTCAAAAGCCATTTGGAAAGATTGGGACTAACAAGAGAGGCAAGTGCCGGGAAAATTTATAACGCTTTAATCAGGCATATTGAAAGCGATAATAGTTTGCTTTTTGAGGCCTTGGGTTTTCCGATTATCACCGAAATGGCGAGTTCAAACCATGTTTTGAACGTAGCTAAAGAAATTGCCGGGATGCCAAAAGGATTTTTTTTAAAAAAAGAAAAAGCGATAGAACTTTTAAAAAATCAGCCGCCGAAGAATATTTTAAAATTATTGAATTATGGAAATATCGAGGAAATGATTGAAAAAGAGGATATTTTTGCGGTGTTTAGTGCTTTGAGATTTTTAGAGGACCGCGATTGGCTTAATGGAGTATTTTTCAAACAATATGAAAATTTAAAGCCAGCGGATTTTGAAGAAAGGGAAATTATTGTAAAAACCTTGGATCAAAGATGGGCCGCCGCGGCCGAGTCTTTTGTCAAGAAAAAATATCATAACATTTCTCATTTGAAAGAAATGGGCGTAGTTTTTGTGATTCCGGTTACTTTGGGAATTCCCGGAGAATTACTGCGAATGTTTTCCTTGATAATTCATTACTTAAATGAAATACCATTTTATTCAAAACTTTTTGTAAAATTTGCCGCTGATGAGAAAACTTTCAGCCAAAATATAATTTCACTTTTGAGAGGAGATGTAATCGATGAGCGACTGCCGAAATCTGATAAATCGCAATGGCTGATTGTTCAAAGATATTTGGCTAAAGACGATGAAAATGACTGGCGATTTTTTGAACCTCATGTTAATCCCGAGGCGCTTCATTGGGAAAGAGCGGAAAGATTGCTGGCGCAAGCCGGCGATGTTTTGGACGGATTTGCGACTGATTTGAGATTTTGGGGAAATTTGAATTGGGTGGGCGATTATTTTAAAAGCGACACGGGAATTGACGTTTTGGTAAGTTTTAATCTGGTTGACACGGTGATGTCTTTGGTAAAAGAAGACGAGATGATAAAGTATTTGTATCATCATGAAGAATCTTTGTGGAATAAAATTTTTGTTGAATATTTTGGAGAAGAGAAAATGGAGGAATTGATAATGGATAATATTGTTAAAGGGTGGTTCGAGGTATGAAAACTTTAAAACAAATAATTCAAGAAGCGGAGAAAAATAAAACTGCAATCGGACATTTTAATATTTCCGATTGCGTGGGATTGAAAGGAATTTTTAACGCGGCAAAAGAATTGAATCTTCCGGTTATCATCGGAGTTTCCGAAGGCGAGCGGGAATTTATCGGCACAAAGCGAGCGGCATTATTGGTAAAAAATTTAAGAGAAGAATATGACTATCCGATATATTTAAATGCCGACCATACTCATTCTTTGGAGAAAATAAAAGAAGCGGTTGAGGCGGGTTTTGACGCAGTGCTTTTTGATGGCGGTAAATTGCCTTTTGAAGAAAATATTAAAAAAACCAAAGAAGTGGTGGAATATGTTAAAAGCATTTCCGCCAGCCGGCGGGCGGAGATTTTAGTTGAAGGCGAACTCGGATATTTGGGAGGCAGTTCGGTGATTTTAAAAGAAATTCCCAAAGATGCCGCAATAAAAGAAGAGGATTTAACCAAGCCGGAAGAGGCGAGGCAATTTGTTAAAGAAACCGGAATTGATTTGCTTGCGCCGGCAGTGGGTAATATCCACGGAATGTTTAAAAACGCGCCTAATCCGCATATTAATATCCAGAAAATAAAAGAATTAAGAGAAGCGGCTAATGTTCCGCTGGTACTTCACGGCGGTTCGGGAATTATTGATGAGGAATTTTTAGGAGCAATTGCGGCGGGAATTTCCATTATTCATATCAATACAGAAATAAGATTGGCTTGGCGTGAGGGATTAGAGAAAGCTTTAAAGAAACCCAAGAATGTTAAATATATTATTGGCATTGATGAGGTGGGAAGAGGGTCGCTGGCCGGGCCAGTAGTCGTCGCCGCTGTGGCGGTGTCGACTAAATTAAGAATTAAGAATACAGAATTAAGAATTTCTACCTTTGGCGAAAAAATTTTTACTAAAAAAAAGAAGTTGCCTCTAAGAGATTCTAAAAAATTATCGATTAAGCAAAGGGAAGACTGGTTTGATTTTATTAAAAAAGAGGGAATTCCTTTTGCAATTTCTTCGGTCTCTCCGAAAATAATCGATAAAATTAATATTTCTGATGCGGCGAATTTAGCGGCCCAAAACGCCCTTAGGCGTTTAATTCAGAATTCAGAATTCAGAATTAAGAATTGTCGGGTTTGTCTTGACGGTGGATTGTATATTCAAAAACAAAAAAACTTACAAACTTACAAACTTACAAACTTAAAAACTATAATTAAGGGTGATGAAAAAATTCCGGCAATTTCTTTAGCGTCAATTGTCGCCAAAGTTTATCGCGATAAATTGATGAAAAAGCTTCACAAAAAATATCCGCGCTACGATTTTATTCATAATGTCGGCTATGGCACAAAAAAACATATAAAAGCCATAAAAAAACACGGCCCGTCAGCAATTCATAGAAGAAGCTTCAAACTGAAATAAATATTGACTTTTTGTTGGCAATCTCTATCTTTATATAAGTAATTAATAAAATAAAAAGGAGGTGATAGAGGTGTTTGATTTCAACAAGAAAAGAGGGAAAAAGCTTTTAATATCTATATACGAGGCTTATGTAAATGAGGAAAAATTGTTTCAATACAGACACAGCACCAACGGTAGTGCTCCCCAAAATCAATATATACCCAAGGGTGTGAAAAGGGGATCGTCTTTACATGCAGTTTTTTTGTTTTTTGCCGTACTTTTGACATATCGAAGCCAATCTAAAGTCTGGTTTCGACAATGTAAAGAGTTGTACGAGAAAAGACCTTTTCTTTTCGGGCCGGATATCAAAAACATTCCGCTTGAAAAGGTTCAGAAGCATCTACGTGAATCCGGTTTTATTTACCACCAAGCTGGCGGATACCGTTGGAAAAGAAGCGGTGAAGGGCTGCTTAAGGAATTTGGCGGAAATCCCTTGGCGATTTTTAATTCCGGAAGCATTAGGAGTATTGAAAACGTCTTGAAAAAAGTGAAAGAGGGCGCCAACAACTTACTGCCGGGATATGGACCAAAATTGCTTTCGTTGCTGGCAATGCTTTATGAGGAGATTGGAGCAATAGAACATGTCAAAGGATCGTTTCCCTGCGATGTTCACATTCAAAACCAGTGTTTATCGCTTGGGATTGTTAAGCCGAACAAGGAGATATTTAAAAATACTTCGTTCGCTGAATTTCTAAGGAAAGAAATTTCTGAGCTTTGTTATTCCAATAGTATTGAGACAACACTGGATTTGTCTCATGCTATGTGGATTTTAGGAAGCGAGTTGTGTATATATTGCAGGAAAAAACCGCGGCTTGCGGAATACTTGTGCCCGGTTTTTGGAGATTGTAATGGAAGAATTAAAACTGAGCTGTACTATAAAAAGGGGAGATGGAATTTAGAAGAAAAAAAAGAGATTTTGCCGCTTTTTAGGAGAAAAACATAGGGCTGGATAGGAGAAATTATCCGGCCCGTTTTTATTTGCTAAATTAAGAATAATTTTATATTCTAAAATCAGAAAAAACGTTTTTGACAATAAAATAAAGATAAGAAAGGAGGTGAGAAAGGTGAGGGGAATAAATCCGTTAAAAATTCCTTTACTGGCGCAGAAAGATGTCGATTTCCTAAGGAAAGAAGCGGCAGTTGTGATAGAGATTGACGAAGAAGGGAGTTTGATAAGTTTATATACTTCTCGGAATCACCGCATTGATGTTTTGGCGGTAATTGGGCCGGTAAAGGAATTTGCCGTTTCAGACCCGGAAATAATAAAAAGGAAATTTTTAGAAGGAGTTCTTTTGGAAATAGGGATTGGAAGAGATAAGCCTTATCACAAAAGCCAAAATAGAGAAAGAAGAAATGAAGAGCCAAAAATTTTTCTGGCAAGGAGAAGATGGTTTCGATTATCTCGTCAGCAGTTTGTTCAAATAGCGCCGATAATTATGGCGAACTTACAGGAACGGGTTGATAAAAGGGTTGAGACATGGAAATGCGGGAGAGATAATCCTTATATGGTGAAGTCTTCCCGCAAGTGGTGGAGTCATCGCAGGAAAAAATTATATGTTGGTGAAAAAATATATATTGCGGAAAGAGGGTTGAGATTCAGTTTAAATCTAAAAGATGATTTATTCGCCAAATATGTTTTTTGGTTAGAGCTGAACAACGATTTTCTAAAGAAGCAGTTAGTTGGTTTTGCGAGAATGATAGATAAGATGTTTATGAGATATAGGAGAGCGGGCGAGTATGGCTATTTTTATCGTAAAAATTTCTCCCAGCTTAAACGGCCGCTTGAAGTTAAAGATATGGTATCAAGAAAACGATGGCCGCTGTACTACTACGAGGAGATGCTGGAAAAATATCTTCCCCATGGAAAGAAAAACCAGCTTATAGATGAAATTTATGAGTTGCTCGGCGTTGAGGCGGGAGAAACCTCGGTTGAAAGGACAATGGCTGTTGAGGCAATAATCCCGTCCATTAAATATGCGGATTGTCATCTCAAGGTTGTGAGGCGGGAATATAACGGGAAAAACTTTATTGTCTTTGAGATTTTCCCTTCAATTCCTCCCGATAATTCTCAGAAAGTTTTGGGAGATATGGGGGAGAGTGAAAAAGATTAATGCCCTTTTTGATTTCGTGAATCAAAAAGGGCATTTTTACTTTGACAAATTTTTTAAAATAGCATATTTTCTTATCAGAACACTAAATCAATAAAAAGGAGAATTGAGATGGAGAAAGGTAAATTTATCGTTTTGGAAGGAGGAGAAGGCGCAGGCAAGGGGATGGTTATTGAGGATTTGAAAAACCGGTTTGCCCATTGGAGAGAAATGGGAGTTTATCAAAACGGCGCGGCTTACAATATGGTTTTTACCAGAGAGCCGGGAGGCACTAATATAAGCGAAGAAATAAGAAATGTTTTAATGAATAAGATTTATGGCAAGATGTCGGTTTTGACAGAACTTTTTCTTTTCTGCAGCGCCCGAGCTCAACATATTGACGAGCTGATTCTTCCGGCGCTCTTTAGCGGAAAGAACGTAATCTGCGATCGTTTTGAATATTCAACATTTGCTTATCAGATTTTCGGAAGAGAGTATCACGAATTAAAAGACGTTTTTAATCTGCTTAACAGCGTTGCCAGAAGGACTGTTGAACCGGATATTGTGATTTATCTTGATGTTGAGCCGGAAATCGGCCTTGAGCGAAAAGCTAAAAGCAAAGACGGCCATTGCACAAGGTTTGATGCTGAAAAACTGGAGTTTCATAATCGAGTAAGAGATGGATTTTTAAACCAATACTTCGCGGCAATAAAGAAAAGAAGCAATCCGGCGTGGTTTCTAATTCCGACAGATGAAATGTCGGAAGAGGAAGTTAAAGAAGAGGCGTGGAAGATAGTTAGAAAAACTTTAGAGATAGAATAAAAAGGAGGTGAGTTATATGTCTGGTAAAAAAGGTGAAGCGAAGATTTTGGGGTATTCAATAGGAATTAATGGGGAAAATCAAATTCAGCTTATAGAAACCGCAGGCCGAACTTGTTATAAATCACATGATAAAATAACAGACGATTCGGCTGTCAGATTTGTAAAAAAGCTCCGGGATATAGGACATGAAAGTGTGATAGAACATTCTTGGGTAGCCGTTCGTTTTACCGGATGTTCTCGCGCTTTTACTCATCAGCTAGTTCGTCATCGTTTAATGGCGATTTCTCAGGAAAGCCAGCGTTATTGTGATGAGAAGGGTTTTTACAAGAACGACTATTTTGTCATTCCACCTTCCATTGAAGAATCCGGTCTTTCCGACTGGTACTGCGATAAGTTGAAGCAAATCGATGATTGGTATCAGGAACTTCAGGTAAAACTCAAAGAAGCCATTAAGGCTGGAAAAACCAGAGGAAAGGTCAACGAAGACGCTCGCTTTATTCTTCCCAATGCGGTTTGCTCGGAAATAGTCATTTCCTGCAATTTCCGCGAATGGCGGCATATCTTTAAGATGAGAACCGACATTTATGCCCAGTGGGAAATCAGATATGTAATGGTTGATCTTCTAAGGCAGTTCCAAAAGCTTTTTCCGGTTGTTTTCGATGATTTTGAAATATCAGATGACGGGAGAAGCGCTGGTAAAATAACCAAATAAGCTAAAGAACCGTTTTGTTTTTTTATAGATTTAATAACCCGCTTTAATTTCAAAGCGGGTTTTTTTATTTGACAAATCTTATTATTCTGATTTATCTTATTCATAGTTTGAAAATTCAAAAATAATGGATATTTCCATTTATAAGGAGGTGGAGAAATGATATTGCCTTATCAGAAATTGATAGATGCTGTTTTTGGGAAACAGCCGTTCGTTTCTGCCAATCATCCGATTTTGAAAAACCAAATTCAGCCGGCAACATTTGATTGCCGTTTAGCTGATAGAGTGTATCGGATGAGTACTTCGATGGTGCCGCAGCCAGATGAAAAAGTTGCGGATTTAATCAGAAGATACTGCATTTACGATTTTGAGATTCGCGAGGGTTCAGTTCTTGAGCCGAATGCCTGTTATTTTATTCCGATGGAGGAGCAATTCAATTTACCGGAGGAATTTTTCGCGGTATTTAGTCCTAAAAGCTCAACTGGCCGGGTAGATACTTTTGTCAGAGTGCTAAGTAATGGGTCTTCCCATTATGATGTAGTGCCTCGCGGCTATAAGGGGGAATTATATTTAGAGATAATTCCCTTATCATTTTTAATCGGCATTGCGCCCAGTCTCGAATTGACTCAATTCCGATTGAAGAGCAAAGATAGTTTTTTAACCGAAGAGGAATTGAGATTGGCTCACGCCAAGTATGGAGTCGTCTATTTGAGCCAAGGCGAATTGCTGGCATCTGATAGAGTGGTTTTGCGCAATGGAGGCGTCCAGTTTCATGTTGATCTGAGTGAAAGGGAAATAGTCGGGTTTCAGGCAAAAAACAATCCGACTGATAAAATAGACCTATTTCGCAAGGATTATTATGAGGTTGGCGATTTCTGGGTTCCTATCCAAAAACCTAAAAGTGGCGAGCTGGTACTGACCCCCGGCCATTTTTATCTTTTAACAACAAAAGAAAGGGTGAAAATTCCGCCGGTTTACGCTGCGGAAATCGTTGTTTATGACGTAACAGCAGGCGAATTGCGGACCCATTACGCTGGATTCTTTGACCCTGGTTTTGGCGGCGAAGAGGGCACTAATATCGTGCTTGAAGTGAGAGCCAGAGATGTTCCTTTTCGCATTGTCGACGGTCAGCCAATTTGCCGGATGGTTTTTGAAAAACTTCTGGAATATCCGGAAAAAATCTACGGCGAGAGTATTGGCTCGTCTTATGTCGGTAGCGGCCCTTCGTTAAGTAAACACTTTAAAAAAGGGCAGTGGTAATTTCTGTATGTAAGTAGCTCCGAATTGCTTAAAGCAATTCGGAGCTTTTTTATTGACTTTCCCCCCAAAATCCTAGATACTAACTACTAATTACTAAATACTAAATATATGGGAGGCGTACCAGTAAAACATCATACAAAATCAAAAGTAGGCCGGAGACGGTCTCATTTGGCGCTCAAACCAGCGAAAATTTTTGCTTGTTCCAATTGCCAAGCGCCAATTTTGCCGCACAGATATTGTTCAGCTTGCGGAAGTTATAAAGGTAAAGTTGTTAAAGAGCCGAAATTGAAAATTAAAAAATCAAGATAGTAAAAAAGTGGCCACAAGACATATTGCTCGTTCCATAGCGTTGCAATCCCTGTACGAATGGGATTTCTACGATAAGAAAAGCGATTTAACCAAAATCGTGGAAAGGAATATTGAAAATTTCGGCGCGGGCATAGATGAACCGGAATTTGTCTGGCGGATAATAAAGGGAGTGGTTGAAAATTTAGAAAAAATTAATGAAGTAATCGGGAAAGCCGCTCCGGCTTGGCCGATAAATCAAATTTCAATAATCGACAGGAATATTTTGAGAATAGGGCTTTACGAATTGCTTTATGCGGATAAAGCCGAAGTGCCGGAAAAAGTGGCGATTAACGAAGCAATTGAATTGGCAAAAAATTACAGCGGCAATAATTCCAGCAAGTTTGTTAATGGGGTATTGGGGACGGTTTATAAAGAAATCATGAAGCCTAAAACATGAAACGTGGAACATAGAAAAATATAAAAAGTTTCAAGTTTTAAGTTTTAAGTTTAATGAAAACGAAGTGGATTTATCATCATTGGAGGAAAAATTAGGAGTTGTTTTTAAAAATAAGGATCTTCTTAAAGAATCTCTTACTCATCGTTCTTATCTTAATGAAAACCCTTCTTGGGGTTTGAATAATAATGAACGTTTGGAATTTTTGGGAGACGCGGTTTTGGAATTGGCGGTAACTGAAATGCTTTTTGAAAAATACCCGAATTATTCGGAGGGCGATTTAACAAGCATTCGTTCGGCTTTGGTTAATTATCAAATGCTTTCCGATGTTGCCAAGGAAATTGAGTTGAATGATTATATTTTGCTTTCTCGGGGAGAGGCAAAAGATACGGGCAAGGCAAGAGATGTAATATTGGCAAATGCTTTTGAGGCGGTGCTGGGAGCCATTTATCTTGACGCGGGATATGAGACAATGAAAAAGTTTGTTGATTTATATGTAATGAAGAGATTAAAAGAAGTGATGGAAAAAGGACTTTACAAAGACCCAAAGAGCTTATTGCAGGAAATAGTGCAGGAAAAAATGAAATTAACTCCGAATTATCAGGTTTTATCCGAAGAAGGGCCGGATCACGCCAAAATTTTTACAGTAGGCGTGTTTTTTGATGGAAAATTAATAGCCAAAGGCGAAGGGTCTTCCAAACAGGAAGCGGAAGTGGACGCGGCGAAAGAAGCCCTAAGGCTTCTTAATTAAGAATTCAAAATTAAAAATGCAGAATTCAATGATAAAAATTCTAAATTCTAAATTCTGAATTAGCAAAGCTATATGTTTCTTAAATCATTAGAACTAAACGGCTTTAAGTCTTTTGCTCAAAAGACAACTTTGGAATTTCCCAAGGGCATTACGTCAATTGTCGGACCTAATGGTTCAGGAAAGAGCAATATTATCGATGCGATTAGGTGGCTTTTGGGAGAGCGAGAGGCGAAAAATTTAAGAGGTTCAAAAGTAGAAAATTTAATTTTCGCCGGTACTCCCAAGAAGCCGAGAGTGGCAATGGCTCAAGTGGCGCTTTTTTTTGACAATTCGTCAGGATTTTTTCCAACTGATTTTTCAGAGGTTTCGGTGATGCGAAGAGTTTCCAGAGACGGCAATTCGCAATATTTCATCAATAAATCAGAAGTTCGGCTTAAAGATGTTGTTGATTTTTTTGCCAGGGCTCGGCTGGGGACAAAGGGCTTGGCAATTATCAATCAAGGCAGCAGCGATTTGTTCGTAAGAGTCAGCCCAGAGGAAAGAAGAGTGATGATTGAAGAAGTTTTGGGATTAAGAGAATTTCAATTGAAAAAATCAGAAGCGGAGAGAAAACTGGAGAATACCAATTTTAATTTAGAAAAAGTTAAAGCAATGGTGGAAGAAGTGTTGCCGAGA